>Ga0209886_1000039_pt1 | contig 20856 bp, 22 predicted proteins | sample GWRWN2_40_50_FD_187229 | JGI IMG/M metagenome (GOLD analysis project Ga0209886, IMG submission 187229) | Riverbed sediment microbial communities from areas with no vegetation in Columbia River, Washington, USA - GW-RW N2_40_50 (SPAdes)... | ecosystem: Environmental > Aquatic > Freshwater > River... | reverse complement strand
GGCTTGGGGGCTGCCCACATGATCCTCGCTGCCGAACAAGGCCAGTTCGACATTCTCTGGCAGAGCGGAGGCAACTTCCTGGAGACGCTGCCCGAACCGGACCGCGTGCGCCGGGCGCTGGGCCGGATCGGCCTGCGAATCCATCAGGACATTGTCGTGAGCTCCACCATGCTGGAGGATCCAGCCGACCTCGTGGTTTTGTTGCCGTCGCGCACGCGCTACGAGCAACGCGGTGGCGGCACCGAGACGAGCAGCGAGCGTCGGATCATCTATAGCCCGGAGATTCCGGGGCCACGTCCCGGCGAGGCCCGTGACGAGTGGGAAATCCCGGTCCTCGTGGCGCGCCAGCTCGATCCAGCGCGCGCAGCCCGGGCGTTCCCGTGGCGCGACACGCAGGACATTAGGCAGGAGATCGAGCGGGTCTGCCCGACCTACAAGGGGATCGCCGGTCTTCGTAAAAAGGGAGACCAAGTCCAGTACGGGGGACCTCGCCTGCTGGCGGATCGGTTTGGGACGCCAGACGGCAAAGGCCGTTTCACTCCGATAGATCTGCCGGAGGAGACGATCCCCACCGGCCGATTTTTTCTCACCACCAGACGTGGCAAGCAATTTAATAGCATGGTTGCAGCTGAGGTGGATCCCTTGCTCGGTGCCGCCCGCGACAGCGTGCTGATGGCGACGGAGGATGCAGCCCGCCTGAAGCTCAACGCCGGTGATATCGTCATCTTACGCAACGAGCTCGGGGAGTATCGTGGCCGTGTCGTCATTGACCGGGTGAAACCAGGGTCCGTCCAGCTCTATTGGCCGGAAGCCAATAAGCTCGTTCCGGCGGGGCGGCTTGATCCCAGCGGTGTACCGGATTATAACGCGACCGTCGAAGTGATCCCCGCCTGCGGGTAAGAGGATGGCTCACCAGCAATCACTCAAGCCGCGTCGCCGCGCTGTCCCCCAGAAGAAAACTCGCCCTGTATCCACCCCCTCACGCCCGCAACGTCCGATTGACGTGACCCAGGTGATCGAGTGGCAGGATGGCGTGGTCTCTCGCCTTGACGACTACCTGGTGGGAGAGGAGCCGCTCGAAATTCGCATCGGCACTCGTCCGATCAGCGTGACGATGCGCACACCAGGACACGATCTCGAATTGGCTGCAGGGTTTCTGTTGACTGAAGGCGTGATCAACGGGAGCGACCAGATCATAAGCCTGTGCCAGGTCACCTCGCGGGGCCAGAAGCGCAATGTTGTCCGCGTGGACCTGCGTGCCGGCGTGAAGATCGACAGCGCTCGACTGCGACGCAACTTTACCGCGACCTCCAGTTGCGGGCTCTGCGGGAAGGCCTCAATCGACGCGGTGCGGGTCCGCGGCATCGCCCGGCCCAATCCAGACCTGCGCGTCTCGCCGGATGTTCTCTGCCTCCTTCCTGAGGCCCTGCGGTCTTCCCAGACCCTGTTCGGCCGGACCGGTGGTCCTCACGCGGCCGGCTTGTTCGATGCCAGGGGTCGCCTGGTCGCGCTGCGGGAGGACGTGGGACGACACAATGCCGTGGATAAGCTGATTGGCTGGGCCCTGCTGGAGAAGCGCCTTCCGCTCCGGGAATCCCTGTTGCTCGTGAGCGGCCGCGGAAGTTTTGAAATTGTCCAGAAGGCACTGACAGCCGGCATTCCCATCGTGGCCTGCATTTCGGCCCCTTCAAGCCTGGCCGTCCAACTGGCCTGGGAATTCGGCCTCACACTGGTCGGCTTCCTGCGCGGCAAACGGTTTGTCCTGTACGCTGGTGAAAGACGCGTGCAGTTCGTCTAAAAAGGGACAGGCTTTGACTGTGAGGGTATCTGCCGCTCCGCGTGGTAGGAACTGCGGACCAGCGGACCGGATTCGACGTGGCTGAACCCAAGGGCAAGGCCTTCTGCTTTGAAAGCGGCGAATTCGTCGGGGTGGTAGAAGCGGGCTACGGAGAGATGTTGCTTCGTGGGTTGCAGATATTGCCCGATCGTCATGATGTCGCATCCTACCGCGCGAAGATCGCGCATGACTTCTCGAACTTCTTCGGGTGTTTCTCCCATCCCGACAATCAGACCTGACTTGGTTCTGGGGCCCAGGCGCTTGGCACGTCCCAGCAGTTCGATTGAGCGATCATATTTGCCTTGAGGCCTGATTGGCGGGAACAGGCGTCTGACCGTTTCGATGTTGTGGTTCAGAATATCCGGCCCCTCGGCCACGACTGAGGCAAGCGCCACTTCGTTGCCTTCAAAGTCCGGAATCAGCACCTCCACCGCACATGTTGGAACGAGGGTCCTGATGTGTCGGATCGTCTCCGCGAAGATCGAGGCCCCGCCATCTTCCAACTCGTCACGATTCACCGAAGTAATCACAGCATGACGGAGGCCCAACGACTGCACGGCCTGGGCGACGCGGAGGGGCTCTTCCCGATCAAGTTCCAACGGTCGTCCTGTGGTGACCGCGCAGTAATGGCACCGACGCGTGCAAATGTCCCCCAGGATCAGAAACGTGGCGGTACGGTTGTTCCAGCATTCCCAGACGTTGGGACAACGAGCTTCTTCGCAGATGGTGTGGAGTCCCAAGGTGTCCATGGTCCGCCGGATGTCCTGGTAATCCGGCCCCTGTCTCATGGTGACCTTAAACCAGGGCGGGAGACGCCGGCCCGAACTTCGGATCTCATGAGTGGGTACGAACGTCATGACGTTGTCTATTGTACCATCAGGTCTGAATCAGTTCTTGAGGATGTTCAAGGATGCGCTTGAATTCTTTCAAGAATTTCGCTCCTTGGACCCCGTCCAGAGCGCGGTGATCGCATGAGAGCGTCACTTTCATGCGACGGCCTGGTTTCACGCCACCTGCACCGGCAACCGCCACATCACGGACCGCTCCCACCGCAATCGCAGCAGCCTCCGGCGGCATGATGACGGCGATGAAGTTTTCTACATCAAACATCCCTAGGTTGGAGACAGAAAAGGTAGCGCCGGTATATTCGTGCGGCTGGAGTCGTTTGTTGCGTGCTCGCTCAATCAGCCCTCGTGATTCGGTTGCAATGTCCTCAAGCGTCTTGGACCCACAATCGCGCAGGACAGGAGCGATCAGGCCGTCATCCAGCCCCACGGCAATCCCGATATCAATGCTCCCATACTGGCGAAGCACGTCGCCGGCGTAGGACACGTTGATCTCAGGGTGGCGGGTCAGGGCCAGCGCCGCCGCTTTCACGATCATGTCGGTCAGGCTGGGATGGGAACGGCGGCTCTGCTTGAGCTGTGCGCGGAGTTGTTCCGCCTCTTCCATTGCGATCTCGGCCGTCAGATAGAAATGCGGGACCGGTGCTTTGCTCTGAGTGGTGGTTCTGGCAATGGCCTTTCGCATCTGGCTCAGCGGCCGATCGGTTGCGCCGGTAGCGCGAGGGACGCTGGCTGCGCCGGCTTTTATGACATCCTCTTCGACGATCCGTCCCCCCGGCCCTGAGCCCTTGAGTGTGGACAGGTCAATCCCCCGTTCAGCGGCCATGGCTTTGGCGCGAGGCGAGGCCTTGATAGGTCCCTTCTCTTCGCCCAAGCTGGAAAGAGGGCTTGTTGAAGGGCTTTCCACTTTTCTTGGCTCCGGTCCTCGCGGAGCGCCAGGGGCAGGAACGATGGTGTCGGCTAAGACTGAGCTGATGTCCTCATCTGGTTCAGCGATCACCGCGATCAACGCTCCTGCTTTGACGGTCGTTCCCTCATTCACCAGCACGCGCCTGAGCGTGCCGGAGGCGAACGCCTCCAAATCCATCACCGCCTTGTCGGTCTCGATTTCAGCCAAGACATCGCCGCTTCCCACCGAGTCGCCCTCGTGCTTCTTCCATTTCACGACGACGCCCTCTTCCATCGTATCAGTCAATTTCGGCATGACGACGCGGCTGGCCATTTACGACCCCCTTGCAATCAACACGAAACCTTCGCTCCCACTGTACCTCACCGAACCATCCTTGGCCAACGGCGGGTCACCGTCTAACTCCGCGCAACCATCGGCCGACCCACCCAAGCAATCCGCTTCGCAGCTCCGGTTGTCGTTCATGATCCGGATATTCGATCCACGGTTCCTGGCTACCAAGATACGTGTTACCGTTGAAACTGAGCTGACTCCTGAGCTGGGTATAGCCTCTCCCCTGGAGCCTGTGGATCAGCTCCTGAAGAGCCGCAGGTTTTGTTTCAGCGCCATTCGTGACCACGATGGTCGCCTCGTACCGGAGTAAGGCACGATAGGCACCTTCCGACCGAGCAATGTCTACCAGCCGAGTAAACCCGCGCGCTCGGTCATCCAGTCCTGCCACCTGATGCTTCTCGACCACGTCATCCGGCATCGCAGGCTTGAAACGCTGATCTTAAGATGCTCGAAACACGGCCAGGAGATCGCTGAGGGCGATGGTCTTATTTTGTAGCACCGCTCGCTCGGCTTTCAAGGCATTCACTGCAGCAGTCTTCTCAGTTTCTCCCTTTAGACAAGCAGCTCCCAGCGCCAGCACATGGTCGCATTCCTTCTCGACTTTCCCTTTCACCACAGGGTTGACAGACAGGATCTCCATCATCTTGGCTTTAGTGGCTGAGAGATGTGCCTGAAGATCCGCCTCAGGGAACGAGGCGCGTGCAGCTTCGTTCTGGCAACGATCGAGATATTGGGCCAGGAAGACGTAGAGTCGGACAAGGGTCTCGGTAATCTCAATGTGGCTGGGAGCTGAGGAGTGTGTTGACATTCAATGTCCTCCCTTGATGAGTTGTCTGACGGCCGCGAGGACGCCTTCCCGATCAGGAATGGCGGCATCTTCAAGGGGCCGTGCGTACGGCATCGGCACATCGGCACCGGTCACCCGCACAATGGGGGCGTCCAAATAGTCAAAGGCCTCTGCATACACGCTCTCGGCAATCTGAGCGCCCAGCCCAGCAAAGCGCCAGCCCTCCTCGACGATCACGAGTCGTCCGGTCTTCTTGACGGAACCCGTGATGGTGGCCAGGTCTAAGGGTTTCAGGGTTCTGGGGTCCACGACCTCAGCCTCGATCCCCTCGCGAGCCAGGAGCTCAGCAACCTCCAGCGCGAGCAGCAACATTTTGGAGTAGGCTACGATCGTCACGTCCTTGCCCTGACGTTTCACCTCAGCCTGACCGATCGGGATCGTGTACTCACCCTCCTGGACCTCGCCTTTCGTGCCATACAGCAGTTGCGCTTCGATGAAGATGACCGGGTTCTGGTCCCGGACCGCGCTCTTCAAAAGACCCTTGGCGTCATGCGGGGTCGCTGGCGCGATGACTTTTAGACCCGGCACGTGGCAGAACCAGGCTTCCAAACTTTGAGAATGCTGTGCTCCCAGTTGATGCGCGGCGCTCCCCGGCCCACGAATGACGATGGGAACCGACAATTGCCCGCCGGACATGTACCGGATCTTGGCCGCGTTGTTGACGATTTGATCAAGCGCGAGAATGCCGAAATTAAACGTCATGAGCTCGACAATCGGGTGCAACCCGGCTATGGCCGCGCCGATGGCCAACCCCGTAAACCCTGCTTCCGTAATCGGGGTGTCCAGGACCCGCTGCGAGCCGAACTCTTCCACGAATCCCTTGCTGACTTTGAAGGCTCCCTGGTAATGACCCACCTCCTCGCCGATCAGGAAAATTCGGTCGTCTCGGCGCATTTCCTCGCGCATGGCCTGGTTCAATGCTTCGCGATATGGGATCAGCATGGCGAGCTATTCGCTGTAGACGTCTTTCTCAAGAGCTGTGCGAGCTGGGAAAGGACTCTCATCGGCAAACTTCACCGCGGCAGCCACAATCTCGCTCATCTCTCGTTCCAGCCGTTTGAAGTCGGCTTCTGTCCCCAACCCCTGGTTCATGATGGTCTGTCGGAGCAGCACCAACGGATCTCGCCCTCGTTCTTCTTCGACTTCTTCTTTCGTCCTATAGTGCCCATGAGCCGGGTCCGCCATCGAGTGGCCCATGAACCGATAGGTCGTCGCCTCGACGAAATAGGGTTGCGGTTCGGCCCGAACCTTGCGTACGACCGTCTTCATGAGCGTGCGAACCGCCAGCACGTCCATCCCATCCACGGTTTCAGCTTGGATTCCGTGTGCGCGGACCTTCCCTGCCAGATCGGAATACAGGGCGATCCCACGCGTGATCGGCGTGCCCATCGCGTAGCGGTTGTTTTCACAGACAAAGATCACCGGTAACTTCCACAGGGCTGCAAGATTGAAGGCCTCGTGCGCCTGCCCGCTCGGGACCGCGCCTTCACCGAAGAAGCAGAGGACCAGCTGGTCGCGTTTCTGATACTTGACGGCAAAGGCCAATCCGGTGGCCAGTGGCAGATGCCCTCCCACGATCGCGTAGCCACCCATGAAATTCCGTTTAGCGTCCACCAGATGCATGGAGCCTCCCTTACCCTTACATAGCCCGGTGGCTTTGCCAAAGAGTTCGGCCATGACTTGGCTCGGGTCCGAGCCCTTGGCGAGACAGTGCCCGTGGTCTCGGTAGGCGCTGATGACGTAATCGTCGGCTCGGATAGCCGCGATGGCGCCCACTGCGATCGCTTCTTCGCCGATATAGAGATGGAGGAACCCGGCGATCTTGGCCAAGGCGTACATCTCCGCCGATCGTTCCTCGAACCGGCGGATCAGTAGCATCCGACGATAAAGCGTAAAGAGGTCTTCTCGGTCCATCAGGGCTTATTATGCAGAATGTTGGCGGGGCACTCAAGAACGAGTGCGAAAGTTAGAGCAGAACTTTGACATCAGGACCTTCAACCTTCACTTGGTAGGACTTGACACATGCCGAAGGGTTGTTGATTGACGTCCCTGTCTTCACATTGTATTGCCACCCATGCCAGGGACAGGTGACTGTGTCGCCCTCCAGTTCCCCTTCTCCCAGAGGCCCGCCACGGTGCACACAGGTGTTGTCGATCGCATAATAGGTTCCATCCACGTTGAAGACGGCGATAGACTGCCCCTTGACCTCGGCGACCGCACCGCTCCCAGGCGCGACGTCTGCCGTGCCGGTGACTCTGACAAACTCAGCCATCTTGCCTCCTCTTCTTCGTAAGGTTGAGGGTGAGGTTCAGGTTGAGCAAGACTCTATTTCATGTGCCCAGCGGCCGTTTGATCTTCTTCAGCAGGCTGTCAATCGACGCTTGAGGCTGGCCTCCTGCCCCTGCATTCATGCCGCGGATCCCATCAGCAAGCTTGGCGGCAATGTCCCTGAATGCTACCGCCTGAGGCGATGCGGGATTGACGACTACGATCGGCATTCCGGTGTCTCCCCCGGCCCTGATGGCGGGATCGATCGGGATCCTGCCCAGAAACGGGATGCCGAGTTTTGCCGCCGCACGTTCGCCGCCGCCGTGAGAAAAGATCTCGGTCCGTTCCCCGCAATGTCCGCAGACGAAATAGCTCATGTTTTCGATGATACCGAGCAGCGGGACGTTGACTTTCTGAAACATCATGACTCCCTTCCGGACGTCGTGGAGAGCCACTTCCTGAGGCGTAGTGACCGTCACCGCTCCGCACAATGGCACGAGCTGAGAGATGGTTAACTGGGCGTCTCCCGTTCCTGGAGGAAGATCAACAAGCAGGTAGTCCAGTTCCCCCCAGATCACATCCCGGAAGAACTGCTGGATGGCGGTGTGCACCATGGGGCCTCGCCAGACGACAGCCGTCTCCTCCGGAACAAAATACCCCATCGAGATGACCTTGACCCCGTGGCCCTCGGCCGGCTTGATCTTCCCATCTTCCTGCTGTGGCGGTTTGGGAACCCCCATCATCATGGGAATGTTGGGCCCATAGATGTCGGCATCCATCAGCCCGACTTTCGCCCCGGCGAGGCTCAGCGCCACCGCAAGATTGACAGCCACGGTTGATTTCCCCACCCCGCCCTTGCCGCTGCTGATCGCGATCACGTGCTTGACGTTCGGGATGAGATCGTCTTTACCCCGGCTTCCCTGCTGACCCTGTTCGGCGTTCACCTCGCCCATGCCATTCACCTCGTCACGATCAATGCGTCAGACACACGATAGGCATCCTGATTCTAGAACGAATCCTGTCACGGTCCCTCTTTCGTTAGCGGCTCTCGACGTGCGAGAGAGTCAGGATGGGTCAGCTCAACTGAGTCGCAAACTTCGTTTTTCGCGCACGGCCCAGCAAGGGTTCACGGTGGGTTCCCCGATTGTGTTCGATGACCGGGTCGAGAATTTCACCGCAAATGAGGCAGCGCCACCCTCTGAAGTACAGGGAACCGGTGTCGTCCTTCAGGTCTTCAAAGACATCCTGTACCATCGCACCATTGCATCGCCGGCATTCCATGTGGAATCTCCTGAATGCTCCAGTCGGGCAAGAGCAGGTTGTCCAAGCGGAGAGTGAATTCATGATACGCCTGTCCCCTCTCAGGAGACAAGGGGGGGCTGGGGGGGCAGCGAATCAGCGGAGGTCTTCAGGCTCGATGGCGTTGCAGATTATACGCCAACCCCACCTTTGACAGGCCGAAAATCAGCCACTTGGAGGGGTCGATGTTGTACCACTTGGGGCCGTTCCGGTAGTCCCTCAGGTGCGTATGGTGGTAGTTGTGATAGCCTTCCCCAAAAGTCAGGAGAGAGATCCACCAACTGTCCCGGCTGCTGTCTTCAGTGCCGTGAGGCTGCGATCCCCAGAGGTGACAAATGGAGTTGATGCAGAAGGTGGAGTTGAGGACAAAAAAGACACGGGCCACCCCGGCGAGCAGAAAGCAACTCAATCCGCCCATCCATCCACCGTTGAAGAGTCCCACCACAAACGGGAGCGCCAGACCGGAAAGGACGATCTGAATATAATACCGGTGCTGCCACATAATGATCGGATCCTTGCGCAATTTGGATTCGTAGATTTCATCCCGGTGCCGAGACTTTTCAAAAATCCATCCGCAATGGCTATGCCAGAATCCCTTGGTCGCGTTGTAGGGATCTTCCTTTTGGTCGCACCGTGCATGGTGCCGGATGTGATCCCCGCACCATCGCAGCGCAGAGTTCTCGAGCGCCCACCCACCGGTCACGAGCAGACAAGCCTTGACCCACTCCGGGCAATCAAAACTTCTGTGGGAGATCAGACGATGATAGCCGACGGTGATCCCTAGTCCGCTGGCCATGTACAGCACCCCGAACATCAGCCAGTCGAACAAGCTGAATCCGTGGAGATAGCCGAACACCGGGACACCGATCAGGGTGGCTGCGGCGACAGCGGAAAACAGCAGGATAACCGGATAGTCGAGCTGTCGAACCGTCTTCTCCATTCTTTCCTCCCTCCCGTTCCGTTCCCTAGTTGACCCTAGGTTCTTACGCGATCGCAGTTAATCCTTAGCAGATCAGCTTATGATATCAAAGTCTTGATCCATTTTCAAGAAAATCTTTCGCGGTGTATACTGTGACTTATACAGGTGTGGTCAGGAGCGCAAGCGGTCAATGGCGGACGCGAATTCTGCTCTGGAACTTGCCATTCATCGGATCGGCCGGGAGCTTGCCAAGCAATCAGCCGGCCTCTCGCCGACCGTGTTTGATCCCCGCTGGTGGTCGAATACCCTGCTTGACTGGTGCATGAAGGACGAAGGGTTTAAGGTCCGCCTGTTTCGCTTTATCGACGTCCTCCCCTGTTTGGAGACGGATGCTCAAGTCGCCCGGCTCATGGAAGAGCATTTTGGGGGAACGAACGACGTCGCGCTTCCGCTTCAGTGGGGCCTGCGCGCGCTCTCCACGACCGGCCTTGGTTCCAAGCTGAGCGCCAAGTCTCTTCGACACCAGATCCACCAGATGGCCCGCACATTCATTGCAGGCACTTCAATCCCCGATGCCCTCCCCGCTCTGCGACGTCTCTGGAACGAAGGACGGGGCTTCTCGGTCGATCTGTTGGGTGAAACCACGGTCACCGAAAAGGAGGCGGATCGATACCGAGACCGCTGTCTGGAGGCTCTGCGCCAGTTGGAGAAGGCCACGGTTGCCTGGCCTTCCGCTTCTGTTCCTGAACAGGACCGCCTAGGCCCCATCCCGCGCGTTAATTTTTCCGTCAAACTTTCCGCGCTGTATTCGCAGTTGGATCCGATTGATCCCGAGAGCAGTTTCTCCGCCGTGGCAGCGCGTCTTCGCCCCCTCCTGGATCTTGCCATGACCATGCCGGCTGCGATCACGTTCGATATGGAGCAGGCTGAGCTGAAGGACCTGACACTCATGATCTTCATGCGTCTCTTGTCGGAGGAGGCCTACCGTTCGTATCCGCACGGCGGCATCGCGATTCAGGCCTACTTGAAGGAGTCTGGAGCCGACATCGACGCTCTGCTCCAGTGGGTTCGTCGCCGCAGGGCGCCTATCAGCATCAGACTGGTGAAGGGGGCCTACTGGGACTCTGACACCATTCGGTATCAGCAGCGTGGATGGCCCGTTCCGGTTTTTCAGAGCAAGCCGGAAACCGATGCCAGTTATGAAGCCTTAACACGGGCATTGATCCAGCATGCCGGCCTGATCAGGCCCGTATTCGGGACGCACAATCTTCGAAGCCTGGCGCATGCTGAAGCGGCCACGCAAGCAGCCGGACTGCCCCCTGAAGCCTACGAATATCAGATGATCTTCGGCATGGCCGAACCGCTTCAAGCTGCCGTCGTCAAGGCCGGACGACGGCTCAGGATTTATACTCCTGTGGGAGAGCTGCTCCCAGGCATGGCGTACCTCGTGCGTCGGCTGCTGGAGAATACCTCCAACGAATCATTCTTGCGAAGGGAGTACGCCGAGTCGGAACCCCTGGAGCTCTTGCTTTCTCCACCACACGCCGTTCCTCTTGAAGCAGCGAGTCCGGGACCTCAGCCCGACAATCTCGTGTTCCCCCGACGCGCTGTATCCGAACAGTTCATCAACGAACCTCATACGGATTTCTCACAGGCGTCCAATCGGGCGGCGATGACCCAGGCTATTGCTGCGGTCAGGGGCCGGTTGGGCCGTACGCTCTCTTACCGGGTGCCGTCGGGTCTGTCCCCCTCAGGGCCGGAACTCGTCTCGCTGAGCCCCAGTCGTCCGAGCGACGCTGTCGGTCGGCTGCGTAGCTTTGCGCCAACGGATGCCGCCGGTCTCGTTCAAGCGATCCTTCCCACGCTCGCCCCCTGGAGCGCGACGGCTCCCGAACGCCGCGCCGACATCCTGGTCAGGGCGGCGGCTTTGATGCGCCGACGGCGCTTTGAGCTCTCGGCATGGGAGATTTTTGAGACGGGAAAGCCTTGGCGCGAAGCGGACGCTGACGTCGCTGAGGCGATCGACTTCCTGGAATTTTACGCCAGGGAGATGCGTCGCCTCGGTCAGCCGCGCCGGTTGGGACGCGAGCCGGGAGAGCTGAACCAGATCATGTTCTTCCCGCGCGGACTGGTCGTCGTGATTCCCCCGTGGAACTTCCCTCTCGCGATTCCCACCGGGATGGTCTCGGCGGCTTTGGTGACCGGGAACGTCGTCCTCTTCAAGCCTTCAGAGCGCGCTCCGGTGATGGCTCATCTCTTAGTTGAACTGCTGGTGGAGGCCGGTGTGCCGGACGGGGTCCTTCAATTCGTGCCGGGAGGACCGGAACTTGGTCGGGCGCTGGTTGAACGCCCCGAAGTCCAGATGATCGCCTTTACCGGTTCAAAGGAGGTGGGGCTTCAAATCCTGGGCCAGGCCGGGCGTGTCGCAACCGGCCAGACGACGGTGAAACATGTGGTGGCGGAAATGGGGGGGAAAAACGCCATCATCGTCGATGAGACTGCTGATCTCGATGAAGCGGTCGCGGGCGTCGTCGCGTCATTCACAGGCTTCCAGGGACAAAAGTGCTCCGCCTGTTCTCGAGCGATTGTCCACGATTCGGTCTATGACCTGTTCCTCCAACGACTCGCCGACGCCGTCATGAGCGTGCGAATCGGCCCTCCCGAAGATCCGGGCACTCGCATGGGCCCGGTGATCGACGAACGCGCCCGGAGCAAGATCCGCGAGTACGTCGAGATCGGAAAACGCGAAGGACGCCTGGTGGTGGAGCAGCAGGTCACAGGAGCAGGTTATTTTGTCGGGCCCGTCGTCTTCGCCGACATCCAACCTACTCACCGGCTGGCCCAAGAGGAGATCTTCGGGCCGGTGCTTGCCGTGATGCGCGCCCGAAGTTTCGACGAGGCTATCCAGCTCGCAAACGCCTCATCCTATGCGCTGACAGGCGGGGTCTATTCGCGGAGCCCCGCCCATCTCATGAAGGCGCGCGACGCGTTCGACGTGGGGAACCTCTACATCAACCGTCCCATCACCGGCGCCTTAGTCGGTCGGCAGCCCTTTGGAGGTCATCGGTTGTCCGGGGTCGGCGCCAAGGCCGGAGGCGAGGACTATCTGAGGCAATTCATGGTCGCGCGCGTGGTCAGCGAGAACACCCTCCGTCGCGGGTTCGCTCCGGCTCAATGAGGCCGGCTTGGCTTTAATCTCCACTTCTTCCAATTCCTCGGTGATCTCCGTGATCCAGCCCCGATCCGTCTTGAACGGCGGAAGCTCCTGCCGTTCGACGTACTTCACGAGCCCGACACCCCTGGCGAACCACGCCGTCATCGTATCCGTTCCGACCGCAGTTTGTTTGGCACCGGTGAGATGGATCTTCAAGGTCATGCGGGCTTCGATGCGCACGGCATCCTGATACGTGCCTGCCGGCACCGACACGGCCTCCTTCGCGACCATGGTGACGGACGCGAACACGTCGGTTCGCTCAACTACATCGTCCCCGTCCACATCCGCGTCGAAGTCCAACCCTTTGCGGTCGAATTGCTGAAACGACGACGGGAACTCGAGCGGGAACTGAACAATCTGGTAAGGGATGAGTTGTTTCTCGAGAGGAGTCCCAGGATCAGACCCGTAATAGACGATGCCTGCGGCGTCCCGGCGATAGTAGCTGTCGGAGGGGCCGTGGTTGCCGGGGTTCGTGTCATGAAAGACCTTGACCGTGACGCCCTTAATCGTCTCGGTTCCCTTCACCGTCGAGACATTCACGAACTGTTTCGTGGTGATCTTCTGGAGCGGTCCCTCAGCCACCTCGCCTCGGTAGCGCCACCGGCTTCCCACGGTGTCCGGAAAGTAATCGTCTGCATTGGCGATGACTTCAGCTCCCATGGCACCAGAGGCTGTGAACCCTGCGCCTGTCGCCATGGCAATGGACCCGAAGACCACTAACCACACAGTCCGCTTGACGTGACCACGCTGCATTGTGTGCCCTCTGTGTATGTTTCCGCGCGTCACGCTACCATACTTACCTGAACACCGGCAAGGTCCAATGCAGCTCCGATGCCTCTGCGCCTCGCGTGCTTGCCTTCCCGTACCCCGTTCCATGATAATACCGCCCGCGAGGCGGCCATGTCGAAATTGTCCGTGTCACGGACGGACTCCCGAGTCTCTCCCTCTTCGGCTACCCGTCCCACGGTGCTGGTCACAGGTGGGTCGCGCGGCATCGGCCGGGCCATCTGTTTGGAATTCGGTCGAGCCGGCTGGCGGGTGGGCGTCCATTATCGAGAACGAAAGGACGACGCGGCTCGAACAGCGGCGACGGTCACCGCCGATGGAGGAGAGGGCATTTCGTACCAGGCTGATATTGGAAATGCACGGCAAGTGGAAGCGATGGTTCAGGAGGTTGTCTCCCGCTGGGGACGATTCGATGTCTTGGTGTGCAATGCGGGACAGGCTACCAACGGTCTCGTGCTCCGTCTCCGCCCTGATGAGTGGAGGGCTATGATCGAGACGAACCTGACCGGCACATTCCACTGCCTCAAGGCAGCGGCGAGTCACATGCTGGCTCAAGGGGACGGGTCCGTCATCGTCGTGAGCTCCTTCGCCGGCCTGCAGGGCCGGGTCGGCCAGTCTGCGTATGCGGCCTCGAAAGCCGGTCTGCTGGGCCTGGTGAAAACGGCCGCTCGTGAGTGGGGATGCCGCAATGTGAGGGTTAACGCGGTCTTACCGGGCTGGCACCGGACCGAGCTGTCAGCACCGGCATTGCCTGGCCTGGCCGGTATGGAGGACCATGTCCTCGGGCGCTCGCCTGATCTCCACGCGGTTGCCCGCTCCGTCTATCACTTGGCTCTCCTGAAGGATGTCTCAGGCCAAGTCTGGAATCTCGACAGCCGACTGATCGCCTCGGTGTAGTCCGCGGCTCTGAGCCACCGTTCATGGCTCCGGGCCATCAGACAGTCTGGATGCTCTCTCCACAACTCAGCCGTCCATCACAGCCGCTTCCACGTATCGGTTGCTTCGTCACCGGCACCGATACGGGTGTGGGAAAGACCCTCGTCACGGCTGCGCTCGCGCTTTGCCTGAAGCAACGAGGTCTCCGTGTCGGAGTCATGAAACCGATCGAGACGGGCCAGGCGAACGGCTCAGGTGTCTCTGATGCCGAACGCTTACGGGCAGCCGTTGAAGCTTCAGATCCTGCCGAAGTCATCACTCCCTATCGCTTCTCGGCTCCTCTGGCCCCGCTGGCGGCTGCTCGCCTCGCCGGCTCCGTCATCGAGATCGATCGGATTGTCGCTGCGTACGAGACCCTTGCGGCTGGTCATCCGGTGGTTGTGGTGGAAGGCGTAGGAGGCGTCATGGTGCCGATCAGCCCACAGGCCGCGGTTCGGGATCTTATCGTGCGACTTGGGCTGCCCGCGGTGGTGGTCGGTCGCGCGACCCTCGGCGGCGTCAACCACGCCCTGCTCGCAGTGGAGGCGCTCAGAGAGCGGGGGGTCGTCACGTTGGGGATCGTGCTGAATCACCCTGTCGCACCTCTTCTGTCGTCAACGAACGCGATGCAGGAGGATTCCACTGTCGGGTTGGTGAAGGAGCTCAGCGGAGTGCCCGTGATCGGACCACTTCCCCACGAGGCCGTGCTTGATCATGCCTGGGCGGTCGGACTGGCGAGAATGGCCCAGCATCCCGGGATTTGCGAGCTCGCCCGTCTGGTCATGGGAAGCGCGCCATGAACGCTCGCACTGCGTCCGGGACGTTTGGCGCGTTCAAAATGGCGGAGATAACCGCGGCTCCATCAGCTCCCGCTTCGATTAGGGCATCCAGGGAGTCGATCGTGATGCCGCCGATGGCAAAGACTGGCAACTGAGTCAGCGGTCGAATGTGGCGGAGCCCCTCAATGCCAACTGCTGGTTCGTGATGTGGTTTCGTGCGGGTCGGGAAGATCGGCCCGAATCCCAGGTAATCGGCTCTTCCGCTCGTTGCCTCTTGAACCTGCGACGCTCGATGGGTTGAGACCCCGATGATCTTTGCCGGGCCCAAGAGGGACCGAGCATGCGAGAGAGGCAAATCATCCTGCCCCAGGTGGACCCCATCAGCATCCACCGCCAGGGCGAGATCGCACCGATCATTCACGAAGAACAGCGCACCAGCATCCGCGGCTGCCCGTCGGAGCTTGGCCGCTTGGCGATAGGCCTCTCTCATCGGCGAGGTCTTATCACGATACTGAAACAACCTGACCCCGTGCTCTGCTGCCTGCGTCAGCACGTCCACGAGGGCACGCTCGGAAGAGGCTGCCGGGTCCAGGATCACGTAGAGACCCTTGAGAGACCACGATGAGCTGGAGGGGAACGACACCGTTGCTACAGGGTGAGCACAGACATGGTGGCAGGGCTGAGCATGCGCGCACTTCAGTTGGACTGGTTGGTGAGCAGCCGCTCCAGAAAACTGGTCGAGACGCGGCCTTTCTGAAACTCCGCATCGCTGAAAATTCGCCTGTGCAGGGGGAGAGTCGTTTTAATGCCTTCGATCACGAACTCATCGAGGGCGCGTCGCATCCTGGCCATCGCCTCCTCACGATTCTGACCGTGAGTGATCAGTTTCGCGATCAGCGAATCGTAGTGCGGCACCACCTGACTGTGCGGTTCCATCGCTGAATCCACGCGGACGCCAAAGCCGCCAGGGGGACGGTATTGCGTCACAAGGCCCGGACAGGGAGTGAACTTCTCCGGACATTCGGCGTTGATCCGGCATTCGAAACTGTGCCCCGTGATGCGGATGTCTTGTTGTCTGAACCCCAGCGGCAACCCGGCCGCAATGCGAATCTGCTCTTTGATCAGGTCAATCCCGGTAACCATTTCGGTGATGGGATGCTCGACCTGTATGCGAGCGTTCACTTCCATAAAGTAAAAGTTCTGATCCTTGTCCAGCAAGAATTCCACGGTCCCAGCGTTTCGATAATGGACTGCTTTGATCGCCTCCACAGCCACGCGTCCCATCTCGCGCCGCAGTCCTTCACTCACGGCTGGCGACGGCGTTTCTTCGACGAGTTTCTGATACCGGCGCTGAATCGAGCAATCTCGCTCTCCCAGAAACACGACTCGTCCCCGGTCGTCGGCCAGCACTTGCACCTCGATATGACGGGGTTCCAGGAAATAGCGCTCCAGATAGACCCCCTCGTGTCCGAAGGTGGACTTGGCCTCGGCCTGAGCGGCCTGAAACGCTCTGGCCAACTCGTCTTCTTTATTCACCACCCGCATCCCGCGTCCGCCGCCGCCCGCGGAGGCCTTCAGGATGACCGGAAACCCTATTTTCCTGGCCGCTTCCAGCGCCTCACTCTCGTTTCTGAGCTCGCCGGGACTGCCGGGGAGGACCGGGAGCCCTCGACGCGCCACGACCTCGCGCGCCTTGGCTTTGTCACCCATCAGCGCGATGTTCTCAGAAGTTGGACCGATGAATTTCACCCCGACTGACTCGCAGACCTCGGCGAAATGGGCGTTTTCGGAGAGGAAACCGTAGCCAGGGTGAATGGCTTCGGCACCGGTGATTTCGGCGGCGCTGAGCACGTTGGGGATATTGCGGTAGCTCAGAGCGTCTTCGGCGGGACCCACGCAGACGGCCTCATCCGCTGCGCGCACATGCCATGAGTTGGTATCTGCTTCGGAATGGATGGCGACCGTTTTGATCCCGAGCTCCTGGCAAGCTCGGATGACCCGAAGAGCGATTTCCCCTCGATTTGCGACCAGAATCTTCTTAAACACTCGACGACTCCGGTGTAAAGGTGGGACGATCAGGACGTGGGCGTGGGATCAATGAGAAATAACGGCTGCCCGTATTCCACGGGTTTGGTGCTTTCAGCGAGGATCTTGACGATTCGTCCGTCAACCTCCGATTCGATCTCGTTCATCAGTTTCATGGCTTCTACAATACATAACACCTGTCCCTTTTTCACGAGATCGCCTTCTTCGACATAGGGATCCGCGTCCGGCGATGCCGATCGGTAGAAGGTCCCAACGATCGGCGACGTGATGGTCACTTTCCCGGCTGTCTCAGCCGGGAGCGGGATAGTCGCGCTCTCAGCAAGCGCGTGGGGACCGGCAGAAACGAAATCTGCGGCGCCTGCAGCAGCAACGGCCGGTCTGGCACCAGTTTCGTGCCGGAGACGGACCCGGAATCCTTCACGCTCCACTTCCAGTTCCGTCAGATTGTTCCGTTTCAGAAAGTCGACCAGCTCTTGGATCTTCGCCAGCTGGTCACCGGACGCATCATTGAGCATGAGGTGCTCCGCGGAACGCCTGGGCAAGGTCGAAGGCAAGGCGGTCAGGCGACCGCCTTCCTTCCGTGGGCGTTGGCGGACCCTCGGCTTGCTCACCTCACGCGCTCCACGTATTCGCGCGTCCTGGTGTCGATCTTGATGACCTCTCCGACCTCCAGGTACAGCGGCACTTTGATCGTCGCGCCGGTCTCGACCACGGCTGGCTTGCTCCCCCCAGAAGCGGTGTCGCCGCGGACGCCTGGCTCTGCGTCAACCACTTTCAGCTCAATAAAAATCGGTAGCTCGACCACGATTGGTTGGTGTTCGTAGACCAGGATCTTTGCAATCATGTTTTCCTTGAGCAGATCGGCGTTGTCTCCCAACTCCTTCTTGTCATACGTGAACTGTTCAAAGCTCTCCGTATCCATGAAGGTGTAAGAACTCCCGGCTGCATAGAGGAATTGCATCTCGCGCTCTTCCAGGTTCGGCTCCTGAAACCGCTCGCCGGAGCGAAAGGTGCGGTCGAGGATGTTACCGGTCTTGTAGCTCTTTAACTTGGTCCGGACGAACGCCCCGCCCTTGCCGGGCTTCACGTGCTGGAACTCGACGATGTAGTACGGCTCTCCTTCGAGCTCGAGGCGAGCCCCGTTGCGAAACTCTGCCGTCGAGATCACGACGTTGCTCCCCTCTTCCTTCTTCCCCTGCTTTCCGCGTTCGACGTGGGCCGCATCACAGTCCTCAACCGAACGGAGGACGATCGTCTCGCCTTCAGATGTTGGAGGACGGCTTGAATCCCGAGGAGGTAGCCTGTCGGGCCAAATCCCGAGATCTGGCCCAGCGCGACCCCTGCGATGTATGAACGCTGTCTGAACTCTTCCCGCTTGTAAATATTGGTCAGATGCACCTCGACGGTGGGAATCGCCGCCGCCGCGATCGCATCGCGGATGGCGACACTGGTGTGTGTGTAGCCAGCAGGATTGATCACGATGGCGTCGAAGCGATGCCTCGCTTCTTGAATCCACGTCACCAATTCGCCTTCCAGATTCGACTGCTTCATCTGGACCCGGATGCCTTCCTGTTTGGCCAGCCTGGTGATCGCTGCATTGATCGTTTTGAGCGACGCATCGCCATAGACGGACCGCTCGCGTACCCCTAACAGATTGAGGTTGGGGCCATGCAGAACGAGGATATGGAACATCGATGTCCCTGCAGGCCTCCGGGTGACGAGAAGACCGGCAGTCTTCTCGTCTGAGGTGTGTCGAAGTGGCGCCCATTCTAACAGGCTCAGACGGGGGGGTCAAACATACACGCCAGAGCACCCTAGGGAAATTGCACAAGCAGTCCAAGCCTATGAGATCCGTCGATGCCGTATCTTCTCCAGCATCGCCGTCAGGCGCTCCACTGTGACCGACGACGAAGCCTCACCATCCTGCCCGCTGGGGGTTTCCGGTTGAGGGTGGGCTCGTTGGCTTGTGCTCGTTGTCGTCTCTTGCACTCCTTGGGAGGGAAGGGTCTGTTCTGGCCGTTGGGCAATGGCTGCCTTGAGAGCCAGGATCTCTTCATCCTGGGGGTTCGCCGACAGCACGACAGAACAGGAACGCAGCGCCGATTCCGACGCACCTTCCCGGACATACAGTTGGGCGAGAGTGCGGTGAGCCAGGAGATTTTCCGGGCTCATCTTCACGGCCTCTTCCAACATGGCTTTCGCTTTCGGAACGAGTCCGAGCTGATAATAGACGCGTCCCAGCGCGACGCGGGCGGTGAGAAATGTCGGATAGGTCTTGAGTCCTTCCTCCAGAACGGCAGCGGCGTCCTGAAACAGGCCCGCCTTCCCGTATTCCTCGGCGAGCTGAATAAACACTTTCGATTGAGGGTCTTTGGCCAGCTTCTTCGCCAGCTTGTCTATCTCATCGGACACGGCGTGCCTACATCTTTCCGAACGGGTAAGGAGGCGCGGCTCGCTTCGCTGGCGTACCCAAAGCCTGCACCGCATCCAAAATGCGATCGGCAAGCGCGCGTTTCGGCATCAGGTCTAATCGTGTGACTCGGCCTTCGCGGTCAACAAGGACCGCCGCATTCGTATCGGACCCGAACCCGGATCCCTCAGCGGCGACGTTGTTGCCGACGACCAAGTCGAGCCCTTTCCGTCGGAGCTTCTCCTTGGCGTGCGACTCAACGGCCTGGGTTTCGGCTGCGAATCCCACCAAGATCTGCGACGTGCGCCGTCGTGATAGCAGCTCGAGGATATCGTCGGTCTGTTCCAACTCCAGTCTCTTCCAGGCTGTGCCCGTCTTCTTGAGTTTTTCTGGCGACTGTCGCGTTGGGCGAAAGTCAGCGACTGCGGCCGCCATGATCACGACGGTCGCCCAGGACAACCGGGAGGTCAGCGCCTTGCCCATGTCCTCTGCGGTCAGAACCTGGATGAACTCGACCCCCACAGGAGTCGGCAGCGCGGTCGGCCCGCTCACCAGCATAACCTCCGCTCCTCGCTCGCGTGCGGCCTGTGCCATCGCGTAGCCCATTTTGCCGGATGACCGATTCGAGATGAATCGTACGGGGTCAATGGCTTCGTGCGTCGGACCGGCCGATACCAGCACCCGCTGGCCGACCCAATCCCTGCAGGGGCTCAAGTGCGCTTCAATCGTTGAGAGGATGACGTTCTCGTCGGGCAAACGGCCTCGTCCCGTTCGCCCTGAGGCGAGTGGGCCGTCTTCCGGATCGAGTACGAGCGTGCCTCGTTCCCGCAACGCCGCCGTATGGGCTTTGACGGCCGGGTGGTCCCACATCCCGCCGTCCATGGCGGGGGCCAGGATGAGCGGGCAGGTCGAGGTCAGCACCATGGTACTCAGCAGATCGTCGGCCAGACCGAGGGCGCATTTCGCCAGCACGTTGGCGGTCGCGGGCGCAATTACGATGAGATCGGCACGCTCCGGGAGGGTTAGGTGGAGCATGTCTTGATGGGCCGCAAACAGATCCGTGGCCACAGGGTGTCCAGAGAGCACTTCGAAGGTGAGCGGGCTCACGAAGCGGGTGGCCGATTTGGTCATGACCACGGATACATCAGCCCCGCCTCTGACCAACGCGCGCAACAGCTCAACGGCTTTGTAGGCGGCAATGCTCCCGCTGACGCCGAGCACGATGTGCTTGCCCAGGAATCTGGCGTCCGGTACAGGCGGCATGAGATCGTCCTATTCTTCGCGGTCCGATTCCACCGGTTTCGTCGAGTCGTCCACATAGACGCCCAGCTCTTTCTTGATCTCTCGAGCGTCCTCTCCCGTCATCATCGCCATTCGTTCTGTCTCGCTTTCCTTGCCTCGTTTGGCGTCCTTCATCGCTTGTCTGGCGTCCTTGCCTTTGAGATACTTGA
>Ga0209886_1000038_pt1 | contig 21593 bp, 26 predicted proteins | sample GWRWN2_40_50_FD_187229 | JGI IMG/M metagenome (GOLD analysis project Ga0209886, IMG submission 187229) | Riverbed sediment microbial communities from areas with no vegetation in Columbia River, Washington, USA - GW-RW N2_40_50 (SPAdes)... | ecosystem: Environmental > Aquatic > Freshwater > River... | reverse complement strand
CCCTCCATGCCAGTGCCTCAGCCCCCCGAGAGTGGGCCATTCACGCCCTAAGCCATCTCGTACACAGCAAGTTTTCTTGCACAAGACTGAATTGACTCGCCAGTGCCCTGTTTGTTAGGCTGCGCATACGTGGGAGCATTCCGGACGGGCGGTATTGGATTGGAACGATAGGAGATGAGATGTCCCGAAACATTGCGGACCCAGCACTGATCACTGCAATCCAGAACAAAGCCACACATCTTCGGATCGAGAGCGTCCGCGCCACGACGGAGGCTGGGAGCGGGCATCCGTCCAGTTGCTGTTCCGCCGCCGACATTGTGGCGACGCTGTTCTTTTCCGTAATGCGGTACGATCCGAAAAATCCCAAGCACCCCAACAACGATCGCTTCATTCTGTCGAAAGGCCACGCGGCGCCGCTTCTCTACGCGGCTTGGGCTGAGGCTGGGTTGTTCGACAAGAAAGACCTGCTCCAACTGCGCACGTTGGCCTCGGACCTGGAAGGGCATCCGACGCCGCGGCTCTCATTTGTGGATGTGGCCACTGGCTCGCTCGGACAAGGCTTGGCGGCGGGAGTCGGCATGGCGTTGAACGCCAAGAACGTGGATCGCTCCAGCTATCGCACCTACGTCTTGATGGGTGACGGCGAATCGGTGGAGGGCTCGGTATGGGAAGCGGTGGAGCTGGCGCGGCATTACGCGCTGGATAACCTCTGCGCCATCGTGGACGTGAATCGTCTGGGACAGAGCGATCCCACCATGTTGCAGCATGACATGGAAGGCTATCGCTCACGTTGGGCCGGATTCGGATGGCATACCCTCGTGGTGGACGGCCACGATCCGGCCGCGCTATTGGCGGCGTTTGAAGAGGCCGCTCGCACGCAGCGAAAACCGACTGCACTGCTGGCCCGGACCTTCAAAGGGAAAGGGATCTCCTTTATCGAGGATCGTCCTGATTGGCACGGGAAGGCGCTCAAGAAAGGAGAAGAGGCGCAGAAAGCCATTGATGAGCTGACGCGTCAACTGAAGCCTGGCGCGGTCGAGCCTGAGATCCGGCGACCTGAACCCTCCGTGAACGGTGCCAGGCCGGTGAAAGCGATGGCCCCGCCCGCCTACAAGCCCACGGACTCTGTCGCGACGCGGGAGGCCTTCGGTGCCGCGTTGGCTGCGTTGGGCGAGGCCAATCCCTTGGTCGTGGGACTCGACGCTGATGTCAAGAACTCCACATTCACGGACAAGTTCGGGAAACAGTTCCCTGGCCGATTTTTTGAGAGTTTCATCGCAGAACAGAACATGGTCGGAGCTGCTGTCGGGCTGGCTTCGACCGGCAAGATCCCCTTCGCCGCCACCTTCGCCTGCTTCCTGACTCGGGCCTATGACTTCATTCGCATGGCCGCCATTAGCCACTCCAACATCAAGCTGATGGGGTCACATGTCGGCGTCAGTATCGGCGAGGACGGCCCTTCCCAGATGGGCCTCGAAGATATTGCCATGATGGCAGCGCAGCCGGGCATGGTGGTGCTCTATCCATCCGATGCTGTTTGCACCCATCGGCTGGTCGAAGCAGCCGCTGCACACCGAGGGCCCGTCTATATCCGGACCAGCCGGCCCAAGTCCCCGATCCTGTACGGCAATGACGAACCCTTCAAGATCGGCGGCTCCAAAGTGGTCCGGCAAAGCCAGTCCGATCAACTGACGATTGTGGCGGCCGGCGTGACCTTGTTCGAGGCGTTGAAAGCCTATGACCAGCTTAAGGAAGCCGGCGTCTCCGTGCGAGTCATTGATCTCTACAGCATCGTGCCGATCGATCGAACTACCCTCCTCGATAGCGCCCGAGCCACGCAGGGCAGAATCCTCACGGTTGAGGATCATTATGAGCATGGGGGGCTGGGGGATGCAGTCCTGAGCGCAGTCGGCAGCGAAGGCATCCGTGTGCACAAACTGGCGGTGCGAGAGATCCCCCACAGCGGCAAGCCGGACGAGCTGATTGATCGCTTTGGGGTCGGCGCACGCACCATCGTCGAAACCGCCAAGCGGATCCTCTGATTCCCTCTGTCCATGCCATGAAGAAATCGGACCCACTCCGGAAGATTCCACTCTTCAGCATGTTGGCTGAGCGAGACCGCCGCAAGATTGCTGCTGAGATGACCGAGGCCCACTATGGCAAGGGCGAGTTCATCTTCCGCGAGGGCGACCCTGCCAATTACTTCCATATCGTCAAAGAAGGGGCGGTGAAGTGCGTCAAGTCATCCGCAGATGGCAAGGAATGCACGCTCAAGGTCCTGCTGCCCGGCGACCTCTTTTGCTGCGAGGCAGCGGTCTTCGACGGAGCGCCTCATCCCGGTACGGCTCAGCCGATCGGCGACGTGAGTATCCTCCGCCTCAACAAGAAGTCCTATTTCGGGATGCTTCGCCGAAACCCAGAGGCATCGCTGGAAGTGATTAAGTATCTGGGCAAGCGTCTGAATGAAGCGCAGGAAAATGTGAAAATCCTTGCGCTGGACCGAGCCGAGCAGCGATTAGCCGCCTTGCTGGCGAACCTGGCCTCACGGGCTGGCGTCCGTGGGCCGGAAGGCCTCCATCTAGAGGTCAGGCTCACGCGCCAGGATATGGCGAACATGGTTGGCGTCACGGTGGAGACTACGATCCGGATCATGGCCCGGTTCAAGCGTGCCAGGCTGGTCTCCGGTACGGCGAAGCACATCGTGATTAAGGATTTGAGCAAGCTCAAGCAACTCGCTTCACTCCACTCCTGAACTCCTCACGTCCGTAGATTAAACTTATTTTTCCTAGCATGATCCAGATCATGTTTTAGCTCATGCCGCTCGTCTATACTCGCCCCCGATCCAACTGATCGCAACAAGCGACTGACAAGGAGGCACACATGAGGTTCGCATCTACTCGGCTCCGCTGGTGGTTCTCGTTTGTATTCGCCCTCTCTGTCCTGGTGGTTGGGAGCCAGACCTTTGGCGTTGAGCCCGCATCTGCAAAAACCCACGAAGTCAAGATGACGGCGGTTGAGACGGAATTAGTCGTGGATGGAGGAGGCATGAAATACAAAGCCTGGACCTTCAACGGCCAGTTCCCGGGTCCGGTGGTGCGGGTGACGGAGGGCGATACCGTGCAGTTTACTCTTGAGAACCCCAAAACGAATGTCTTCCCGCACGCGATGGACTTCCACGCCGCCGAGATCGACTTCCTGAAAAATTATCGGGCGATCAATGCCGCCGACGAAACCATCAGCTATACCTTCGTGGCCAAGAAGCCCGGCGTCTTTTTCTATCACTGCGGCGCACCGCCGATGATTCAGCATGTCGCTCGCGGCATGTTTGGCGCGATCATCGTGGACCCGAAGAATGCGAAGGCCTGGCCCAAAGCAGACCGGGAATACGTCCTGGTCCAGTCGGAGCTGTTCAAGAATCCCGACGATGTACAGGCCATGTTCGACCGCAAGTTCGACCATATCATCTTTAATGGGGGAATTTTCAAGTATCATCCCTTCGTGACCGGCGGCCACGCTCTTGAGGCCAAGCCTGGCGAGCGAGTGAGGATTTATTTCGTCAATGCAGGTCCGAACGAGTTCTCCGCGTTTCATCCGATCGGTGAAATCTGGGACAACGTGTATGAAAGCGGCAATCCCGCCAACAAGCTCAGCGGCGTCCAGACCTACGTCGTTGGCCCAGGCAGCGCCGCCACCTTTGATGTGGTCGTCGAATCTGCCGGCGCGTATCCCCTCGTGACTCACTCCCTCACCGGCGCCTTGCGAGGAGCCATCGCGGTGCTGATTGCCTCACCTGAGGCCAAGCCGGCCCCTCTGATGCCTCAAACTCCTTGGAAGGTAGAAATTCCTCAGACGGAGATCACCCCGACTCCGGCGCCATAAGTTCGAGGGGTGACATGCCACCGGCGGGACTGGTCTCTCGGGATCAGCCCGCCGGTTCTTTTTTTGCGTCAATTCTGGCGGAGTTTGTGCCGCGTTTGTTCGACCGGGTCGACGCTCATTAACATTTCATGTACAGTAGCCGGCGGCGCCGGAGGGCCTATGATGGAAAGACGCTGCGACACGTGCTGGCTGTTCTCCAGCTTGCGTGCCCGATGCTGGCACCCTGTCTTGCTGCTTGTGTTCTTCATTTCTGGCCATGCCCAAGCGCAGGAAGCATTTTGGGAGGTGCTGCCGATCAAGCCATTCAATTTTGACGTCATGCTTCGCCAACAAACGTTCGCGCCGGACGATCGAGAGATCGGCATCCAGGCCGGCATCACGGCGCTCCGCTATGGAAACCTGGAGGTCAGAGCCACCTATCAGTTCTTCAGTTATCACACCCCACAGATTCGCACGGATCAAAACTCGCTATTTCTCAATCCGCGCTGGAACAACTTCATTGACATCCTGGATTTTCCGAAAGGAATGCCCGTCAACCGGATCATCCGGCACGTGCTGTTCGGCCCTCTGGAAGACCGAGCGGTGCCGTATCTGGGATTGCTCGTGGGAGGGGTTCTGCCGGGTCCCGGGAATAACGGCCCTGGATTCTTGTATGGGGGGCAAATCGGAGTCCGTTTTCCCGTCGCTCATGGGATTGCCGTGGACTTTGGATTGCAGTACGCCCAGTACGGTGTGGATTTTCAAGGCGAAGGTGGACAGACACAGCAATGGGTATTTCTCACAGGCCTTCGATTTTGAGCAAAGGAATGCAAGCAAGCCTCTTGCTGGTGATGGGCTTGGCGCTCCAAGGGTGTGGCCTTGTCGTGGATGCCATCCAGCTAATTTATCCCGTCACCACCGATGAGCTCGATAAGATCTGCACACGAGGACGATTGCATGTCGGGATGGCGATTGAACCTCGGCGGCCCTTTGTCTTCCCGGCTATTTACACAGACGAGGGTCTCCGAGTGACAGGCATGGATGTGGAACTCGTCCGAGAAATTGCCGGCGCGCTATCACGCCGCTGCAAGAACGGCCAGACGATCACTCCGGTGTTGAACCTGGTTCGCTTTCGAGATTTGTTTGTGCAGCTGAATGAGGGGAAGCTTGATCTGTTTGTGTCCGGGGTCAGCGCGAATATTCCGGCCTTGGGAAGGGATGGACTCGCCTACTCAATGCCGTACTTTTTTGATGGAGGGATTGGGGGAATCACACAGCGGTCGGAGGTCAACGAGCGCCTGCGCTCTCAACTTCGTGAGCAATTGGAGAAGCCGGAGAGCCTTGCCATGCCGAAACAGATTTTGGCGGGATTTGCGGTCGCTGTTCAGGAGGGAACAAGCGCACAAATGTATGCGGAAGCCAACCTAACGGGAATCAAGCTTGTTGTGTGCGATTCACTTCCGGCCGCATTTGAATCTGAGGATCCCGCGATTGACGTGATCTTAAGCCAGCAGCCGGTGTTACAGTTCATGGTGACCCGGGTACGGAAAGACTGGCATCAAATCCTAATGAAAACCGGGAAGCCGTGGACCGTGACGCGGGAGCAGTATGCGGTTGTGATGGCAGAAGACAACTACCGGCTGCGGTGGTTGGTGAACGATCTCCTCTTCCAGTTGGCTGGCCAAGATTCGGCGGCGTTGGTTGGAGGAAGACTATGCGTTCCCCAGGCGCGCCGCTGCTGAAGGTTTGCCATTCGATGTAAAAGGAATGGTCACCCATTACGATCAAGGCACGTGTCGGGTACGAGCTGGTCAGTGAAGGGCAAGAACGGAGGTCACATGATGAAGCTGTGGAAGACGATGATGACCGGGCTCGTCGCGATTTTGGCCGTCCTGGTCATGAGTCCGGAGTGGGCGAGGTCTGTTGAACGTGCAGAGGCTGAAGAGACGGCCAGGTTATTGGCCAAGTTGTTCAGCGCGGGTCGAATGGTCATTGATCAGAATCAGGCGTTGATCGACGACTCTCATCGAGGGGACAAAGGATTTACGCCTGAGGTGTTTGAGCAACAACTGATTCAAGAATTCCGTAAACAGACCGGCATTGACGTGTCCAGGATTCAGAACACACCGGTGTCTATCACGGTGCCGCCCTTGGCGCGAGAATTGTTGCCAGCCTTTGTCGTGGCCAGTAAGGAAGTGATCCGTGATGCTCAGGTGGTCATCAATCAACGGGGAATCGGGTACAAGAACTTTATTCCGGCCACCTACGGCAGCCAGGCGGCGGCACGGTTCTCCAAACAATCCCATGTCCGACTGAAGCAAACCACGTTGCAACCGAGGAATCCCAAGAACGAGCCCGACGAATATGAAGCCTCCGTCCTGAAATGGTTATCTGGAAGGCCACGAGCAGAGGCATACGTCAGTGAGCTCACTGAGGAAGGAAGAACCCTCAGAGTGGTGATGCCTATTTACTATGTTCGGGACTGTCTAAAATGCCATGGGGAACCGAAAGGCGACCTGGACATCTCCGGTTACCCAAAAGAAGGCGCTCGCGAAGGCGACCTGGCTGGAGCCATTACCGTGACGACGCCGCTGAATCTTCGCTGATATTAGGGATTGGGTGCAACAAAGACCAAGACTTTCAGACGAGCGGAGGTGTGGTTGAAAACGCCGTGGGGTTCCCCAGCCGGCGCCATAGTCCCCTGCCCTGGTCCCAGGACTCGCTCGTCATTCCCTACCTTGATTTTCCCCTGCCCTTCCAGCACCAGGTAAACCTTGTCCTGGTCGCCGTGCACGTGTCCCTTCTGCTCCTGGCCCGGCTCAAAACAATAGACGTCGCAAAACAACCGTTGGGTCTGAAAGATATTGTTCTTCTTCATCTTCTCGCTGCTAAACTGATGATAGTCCGAAAGATTCACAACCTTCATGCGCTCGCTCCTTCAGGCGGGCTTTTGTTCGGCCCTGCGTTTTTCCACCACGCGGATGATCGAATCCACCGGCACCAGATGGCGTGACACACCTAGGTCTTTGGATGGAACACCCATGGCCAGCCCCAACAACTGAGGCAGATGCAGGATCGGGAGATCGAGCTGTGCCTTGACGGCTCGGCCTGCCCGATCCTGATAGATGTCCAGGCTCATGTGGCAGAGCGGGCAAGGGGTGACCATGAAGTCAGCCCCTTCATCCTTAGCCTCCTTCATATTCGTCCCGGCCATGGCAACCGCGATCGCTTCCTTTTCGAGGATGATCGGAAAGCCGCAGCACTTCGTGCGCCCGGCATAGGCTACGGGCTCGCCGCCGACCGTTTTGATGACCTTCTCCAGCGAGGTGGGATTCTCAGGGTCATCGAACCCAAGATCCCAAGAGGGCCGCAGGATGTAGCAGCCGTAGAACGGCGCGATCCGAAAGTCCTGCATCGGGATGCGGACCTGCTGCCCGAGACGGTGAAGTCCAACCTCGCGCACAACGATCCAGAGCAGGTGTTTCACCTGGACTGTCCCTCGATAGGCGATACCGTCGCGGGCCAGCACCTGGTTGATCCGCTCCAGCAAGCCAGGCTCGGTCTTCAAACGTTTGTTCGCCGCTCCCATGACACCCTGGCAGGTTCCGCAGATCGTCATCACGTCTAAGCCAAGCTCCTCCGCCTGTGCGAATGTCCTGGCGTTCAGCGCGAGTGCCACGTCCGGGTCTGCCTCGCTGATGACACCGGCTCCACAACAGGAAGCTGCAGTCAACTCCACGACCTCAATACCGAGCCGGCCGATGATCGCCATCGTGGACTGGTGCAGTTCCGGCGTGGCCCCCTTCGCCGCGCATCCTGGATAGAGAGCATATTTCAATGGCATTCACACCTCACACATCCGCATCGATCGGTTCTGAGGATTCTAACCTGTTTCGCATACGAATTAACATAAGCATGCTGTACTCCACTTCATGAAGTATAGCGATGGTCATATCGGAAGTCACCGTAAACGTGATGCTGGCAGGCCGGCGGCGTACCAGCCTCGGCCGATGAGGATACAGAACCGGGATGCGCCGACTAATTTGGTTTCTTCCGCGGAGCTTCCTAGTATACAATTGCCCCTCGGTTTCGTCGTCTTACTGACCGCCCTGGAGAGCGGGTCATCGGAGGGGTACTTCATGGAGTCACGAACCGATCTGGTCCGGACACTCATGGAGGCTCGTGCCTGCACCGATGCGTTATTTGCGATGGTCCGGCCCGACTCGTTCTACGAACGACCCATCCCGGAACGCCACCGCATCATTTTCTATCTCGGACATCTCGAAGCATTTGATTGGAATCTGATCGGTCACCATGGGTTCAGCCTGACCTCTTGCAACCACGAGTTTGACCGGCTGTTCGCGTTCGGGATCGATCCCCTGCCTGGACAGTTGCCGAGTGACCGGTCGTCAGACTGGCCATCGGTGGCGGAGGTGCAGCGGTATAACAAGGCGATCCGTCAGGGGCTCGACGCGGTGCTGGAGGAAACAGCGGAGCAGTCCCTTCATGTCGCCCTTGAGCATCGGCTGATGCATGCCGAGACCTTCTCCTACATCCTTCACAACCTGTCACGAGACCGGAAAGTGGCCGGCCCGGCGAGTCCGCCATGTTCTGGTCCTGCGCCTGTGCATACCATGATTGACATACCAAGCGGGACTGCGACCTTGGGCCGTACACGCCAGGCAGGATTTGGGTGGGATAATGAATTCGACGCCCATGTGGTGACCGTGCCGGGGTTGGCAATCAGCAAATACAAAGTCACCAATCAGCAATACCTTGAATTCGTCCGTGCCGGTGCCGATCCACCGCACTTTTGGGCCAAACGGGGCGATCGGTGGTTCTGGCGCACGATGGCGGAGGAAATTCCGCTGCCGCCCGACTGGCCGGTCTATGTGCCCTACGAGCAGGCCCGGGCCTATGCCGCATGGGTGGGCAAGGCCCTCCCGACTGAGGCGCAGTATCATCGTGCAGCCTACGGAACGTCCAACGGGGAGGAACGGCCATACCCCTGGGGCGAGGAGTTCCCTGATGGGCGTCGGGGCAACTTCGGTTTGCAACGCTGGGACCCCCTCCCCGTCACCGCGACTCCACTGGGAGACAGCGCGTTCGGGGTTTCTCAACTGGCGGGCAACGGGTGGGAGTGGACCGCGACGGTCTTCCATTCATTTCACGGGTTCGAGCCGTTTCCCTTTTATCCCGGGTATTCGGTACCCTTCTTTGATGGTGCCCACTATGTTCTGAAGGGAGCCTCACCGGGTACGGCAGTGCGCCTGTTGCGCCGGTCGTTTCGCAACTGGTTCAGGCCAGGGTATCCCTATGTCTATGCCGGATTTCGGTGCGTTGAGAACTGACGGCCTGTCCGCGCGGCTCCAGGGTTTGCCGACTCACGAGGAGGTGTTTGCCCGGGCCGTTCGAGAGGGCCTGAGCAAACCCGGTCAGAAGGAATTGCCTTCCATCTATCTCTACGATGAGATCGGAACCGCGCTCTTTGAAACGATCACTCTGTTGCCGGAATACGGGCTCACGCGTGCGGACGAACGTCTCTTGCGACGGTACGCCCCGACCATCCTCGAGCACCTGCCTCCGCCGGTTGTTGTGGCGGAACTCGGCAGTGGGAGCGGCGGCAAGACGCGGTGGATTCTGGAAGCCCTCGCGCGACGAGAACCGGTCGTCTATTATCCCATTGATATGTCTCCGTCGGCTTTGGCCAAGTGTCAGCACACGCTCTCCAGCCTGGGGTCGGTCAGTGTCGTGGGGCTAGAGAAATCCTATCTGGATGGCCTGAGCGAAGTGGCCGCCCGTCGCCGGATGGGCGAGACACTGCTGGTGCTGTTTCTGGGGAGCACGGTCGGCAATTTCGATCGCGCTGCAGCCGAGCGCTTCCTGTGCGAGATCCGGCAGCGGTTGTTGCCCGGCGATGCGCTGATGCTTGGCACCGACCTGGAGAAACTGGTGTCCGACCTCCTGCAGGCCTACGACGATCCAGCCGGTGTCACTGCGGCGTTCAACCTCAATCTGCTGGCCCGCATCAATCGAGAGCTCGGCGCGGACTTTGTGCTGCACAACTTCGCGCACGAGGTCCGATACGACGCCGACGAGCGTCGCATCGAGATGCATCTTCGCTCGAAGCAGAAGCAGACTGTCAGGGTTCCGGCCGCGGACTTCACCTGCACGTTGCAAACCGGTGAAACCATCTGGACCGAGGCCTGCCATAAATACGTGGTCGAAGAGATCCCCGGTATGGCTCGGCGCACGGGTTTTGTGTGCGAGGCGCAATGGGTGGACGGCGAATGGCCCTTTGCCGAGAACCTGTGGCTCGCCAGGCCAAGCTCAACCTCGACTCCGTGACTCCGCCAGCGAACCCACTAGTCTCCTTTCGAAACGTCTTCTACCGCCTCGGCCGGCAAGACATCCTTCGCAACCTGTCGTTTGACGTCGAAGCAGGCGAGACTCTGGTCCTGCTTGGGCGCAGTGGTTCAGGCAAAACCACCGTCCTCAAGCTGGTCAACGGATTGCTGCTGCCGAGCGAGGGAGAAGTGCTGGTGGAGGGAAGGCCCACCACAGCGTGGAATTCCATCAGGCTCAAACGCCGCATCGGGTACGTGATCCAGGAAGCGGGACTGTTCCCGCACCTGACGGTCGCGGCCAACGTTGGCTTGGTCCCACGATTGGAAAGCTGGCCGCAGCAGGACATCGATCGGCGCGTCGTTGGATTACTTACTCAGGTCGAGCTGCCCCCGGCCGAGTTTGCCCACCGCTACCCCCGGGAGCTGTCTGGCGGCCAACGCCAACGGGTCGGTGTCGCCCGTGCGTTAGCGGCGGATCCTCCCTTGCTGCTATTTGATGAGCCGTTCGGCGCGCTGGACCCGATGACCCGCATGGAGCTGCAGCGCCAGTTCCTTGCCATGCGACAGAACCTCGGCAAGACCGCAATTTTCGTGACGCACGATGTGCGTGAGGCGCTGCTCCTCGCGACGCGCGTCGGCCTGGTGCACCAGGGGCGCTTGGAAGTCCTGACCACGCCCTCGGAATTTTTGCTGGCGCAGGGCGACGAGGTGCGAGCCGTTCTGTCTTGTCTCGATACCAAGGGTAATGTCTGATGCAGTCTGGCTTGATGGGCGAACTTCTGGAGTTGACCCTGGAACATGTGGGGCTTGTCTCGGTGGCCATGGCGATCGCGACGGCGATGGCTATTCCGGCCGGCATCCTGCTCACCAGACGTGAAGCACTGCGGCGGTGGGTGTTGGGCTTTGCCAATGTCATGCAGACCGTGCCGAGCCTGGCCCTCTTCGGGTTTTTGATTCCTCTTCCCTTCATCGGCGGGATCGGCAAGCATACGGCCATCGTTGCACTCGTGCTCTATGCCCTCTTGCCCATCTTGCAGAATACCTTGGCAGGCATTCTGGGTGTGGATCGAGCGGTCCGCGAGTCGGCCATCGCCATGGGCATGACCGGGCGCCAACTCCTCTGGCTGGTGGAACTGCCACTCGCAGCAAGGACGATTCTTGCCGGTGTGCGGGTCGCCACTGTGATCACAATCGGGACCGCCACAATCGCGGCGGCCATCGGCGGTGGCGGCTTGGGTGTGTTTATCTTTCGGGGGCTGGCCTCCGTGGATACGAACCAGATCTTGGCCGGGGCGGTCCCGGCCGCGCTGATCGCCTTGGCGGCGGACAAAGGATTGTCATGGGTCGAGCAAAAGTTCTGGCGTGGGTGAGCTTGGCCGGCGCCCTGGCCGCAGCAACGGTGATAGCCGCTGGCTGGGCCACCGGTTGTTCCGGAGAACGCCCGATCACGGTGGGGTCAAAGAACTTCACCGAGCAGGTAATTCTGGGCGAGATCGTGGCCCAACACCTGGAACAACGCCTGGATCATAAGGTGGTGCGGAAACTCTTTCTCGGCGGAACCCTACTGGCCCACCAGGCCTTAGTGAATGGAGACATTGACCTCTATCCGGAATATAGCGGGACCGCGCTGACCTCAGTCTTGAAGTTACCGCCCTCCTCCGACCCAGCCGCTGTGTTCAACACAGTGAAAGCCGAGTATCTGGCGCGCTTTCACCTGCAATGGCTGGACCCCTTGGGATTCAACAATACCTTTGCGATGGTGATTCGCGGGGAAGATGCGCGTCGCAAGGGAGTTCAAACCTTGAGTGATGCCGCCAAGCACAAGGCCGGGTGGAAACTCGGCGTGGGCTACGAATTCCAGCAGCGGCCGGATGGGCTGGAGGGGTTGGTGAAAGTCTACGGCCTGCCTCTGACCGGATCAGCCATGATCATGGACCTGGGCTTGTTGTATAAAGCGCTCGACCAGAAACAGGTGGACATAGTCGCCGCCAATGCGACCGATGGACAACTCTCAGCTTTAGACGTGATCGTTCTCCGCGACGACAAAGCCTATTTCCCGCCCTACCAGGCAGCTCTGATTGTGCGGTCAGAGACGCTGAAGGCTCATCCGCTCCTGGCGCAAACGCTCAACGAACTTGCGGGAAAGTTCTCGGATGAAACGATGCGGAAGCTGAACTATCAGGTGGACGGCGAACATCGTTCCGTGCGCGAAGTCGCCCAAACCTTTCTCCAAGGCAGCAAGCTCGTCCCCTAATTATGAAGCACTGGATCGGCTTGTGGACAAGATTTACTAGAGGTGAGAGAGCGCCCGTTTGTAGGACTGCTCCAAGTCTTTCATCATCGCGAGGAACTCGGCTTTCAGATTGCCACGGGCTGCGGCGCTCGCTGGCTTGCGCTCCTGCCGTTTCTGGCCAGCATCGACCTTTTTCTTCTCAAACTCGTCATTTTTTGTGTACCTCGGCCCGTACTTCTGCTGAGGTGGCATTCGCCTTCTCCTTGAGCCGTGGAAGGGGTGTCCGAGAGGCGCGGAAGCGGAGGACCGCATGTCCCCTAATCCCTTACCTGTTGCCAGCTGCTGAACTGCTCTCCCCCACTCGTCGTATCAGCACCTGGCCCTCGCGCTGGATTACCTCGTAGGTTTGGTTAGGCGAGACGAGTATTCGCTCGGTGCGCAAGCGGACCGTGAGTCCCCGGTTTGTATAGCCGACCGCGTGTTGCCGGAGATGGTTCACGATCCCTTGCGCAATCGCGTTCCTCGGCAACGCCACGCGCTCACCGCTCGAGAACCCCGCTGCGATGATGCGACGATACCCTAAGAGTTCATGGTCCAACTGGAGATATTCGAAGCCGACCTCCCCTCGGGCAAGCGGAATCAGTTGCTCTCCGATACGGGCCACACCCTGGAACGTGGTAAAGCGAGCCAACTGGGTTTCGGAGATCGGCCTCGCGGCGTCAGCGAAGAACAGCGCTATGGCCATCGCCCCGATCGCGGCGAGCGCCATCAGCGCATCCCCAACACGGGTGAGCATGCCTCGTGGGTCCAGGCGCAGCATGCGCCCTCCGAACCAGCCGACCTCTGCCCAGGCCATGAGCGCGAACCCGATAAACAGTCGATGTAACTCCCCTTGTGGGGCAAGCGCCCCGACGGCCGTGGTGACCCAGATCGACAGCAGCAGAAACCCGGCGCTTCCGAGCAAATGTCCGGCCCACTTCAGGCGCCTGGCCCATGTGCCTCTGCGCCTTGTGGGCAACGCTGCCCAGCGCCTCAGCGCCCATGGAATGTCGAGCTCCCCGTCGCAATGACCACACAGGCGGCCTGTGACTATGGTCAATTTTCCGCAAGAGCGGCAGGTCATGACCCAATGCTGTTCGAGGCTTCTGCGCGCGGCCGCATACTCCATCAGGACCCGATACGCCGGTATCAGCACGGCGCAGGCCACAAGGATCAGGCCGCTCCAGTAGATCACCGCAGCCGCTTGCGAGAGAAACGGCCCCAGGCTTTGCTCGATACTTTGGAAGAGCAAGCGCAGCATCAGACTGATCTGTGATCAACGAGTGAGTTGCCGGAGCTTCGCAGGGGGAGGATTCCTTTAGTGACCGCGACCCAATTCGAGGTTCGCGGTGAATCGGCGGAGTCGTTCCCGCTCGGTGGGCCGCAGTTGGGTGAATTCAAGGCCGAACGTGCGTCCCCGCACCCACCGAACTATGGCCTGTTCAACTTTCATCGGCCAATTATGATCTGGCATGAAGACGTGGAGCTCCAGATCGGTCCCTGGTCGTACCTCTGTGTCACATTCGACCTTGCAGCCTGTTTTGGAAATATCGGTGACGGTCCCTTCTCCTTCGAGGGTGCCTCCTGAGAAAAAAATTCTGAATCGAAGTCCAAAGCGTTGGGCCTTGCGTGGTTTCATGTCGTCATGAGTTCCCCGGGAATCAGGCCCTAGCTTTTGGGGACGATGATGATCCGCGCTTTCTGAAACGCGACTGCGCCGTCTAGGATCACGAACAGCGCAATGAGCAGGAGCAGGGTTCCACCTGCGAACCATCCTATGGATCCCAATTTCCACGTCTGATCCATCAAGCCCGCCAGGAAGCCGAGCAACCCACAGAGCAAGCCGAGTGCAGCGGCGACGCGGGCGATGGTAGTCCGCTTAACACCAGGTCCCATAGTTCACCTCCCTCATTTATCCGCTGGGACGTCGATTGGTCAACGTTTTTCGACTAACAGCCAGCTCTGAACGTCTGCCTCCTCGAGAAGTTGGTATCCCTCCTCGTCTACATAGAGCCAGCAGTCCGGCCACTCTGTCCTGCGGACCTTCGCCTCCAAGGGGCTGTAGCCCTGGTCGGTTTTCACACGATAGACCGGCGTCGTGAGCTGGGCCCACAGTTTCGACAGCTCAACCTGCCTTTCCCAGACGCCCAGTTGTTCCAGTTCCTCACGATCCATAGACTGCCTTCTTCATCCTCAACCGGCACAATCAGGCGACCCACAGAGTGCCGGCTGAGCGCGCATCGCCCGACGCCTTTAGCGACTGGGAGCCACTTCGAAGCTCTGGACAAGCTGGTGGAGTCGCTCCTGCTGCTCAGGCTGCAGACGGATGAATTCAAGTCCGCATTCCCGTCCAATTGACCACCGAGCGACTGCCAGGTCGATCTTCAAGGGTGAGTCCTGTTGAGGCAGATAGACGCGGAGCTCTAGATAGGCCCCTGTTGGAACGGTCGCGTCGCTTCGAACCTTAGACCCGCCCATCGAGAGGTCAACCACTTGCCCATCTCCGGCTGTGTGGTCTCCTGAGAAAGAACATTCGAGCTCAACTTGGAAGCGTGCGTACTTGCGTGATTCCATGAGACCCTCACTCGTGAACCAGCGGAACTCTCGCTGGTCCGTGACTTCGTTGGCAACCGGGCCTGCGCTCGTTCACACGAGGCGAGCACCCATTTCGAGGTCTCTGACCACTTGGCGTAGTCGCTCCCGCTGATCCGCCTCGATGCTGGTGAATTCTAGGCCGAATTCCTGTGGACGCGCCCACCGCACGGATGCCAGTTGGACCTGGATCGGCGGTTCATGTTCTGGCACATGGATGCGCAGCTCCAGGTTGATCCCTGGCTGCACATTCGTGTCGCTGTCCACTCGACACCCCCGAATTGACAGGTCGAGCAGCGTCCCTTCTCCGCCAACGACATGGGCGGATGTGAATGAACTTCGAAATTGAACCGGAAAACGCGGAAACTTGCGGAGATCCATCAGCACTTCCTCCCTCCGTCGGCATGACTGTCATTCCTATACTGGTTCTCCCGGGAGCTGCAACTGTCTCCTGCGGACCCAATGTCGTGCGCTCACGGATTCGCCGCCGCGTAGTCGGTCGCGAACTGTGCCAGGTGGCTGTTGAGCTGATCGAGCACGCTGGTTTTGGCTTTATCGCGGGTTCCGTGTATGTATGATTCGAGGTCGAACGCGCGGGCGTCAATAGGCTCCGAGCTGTCGATAAAAGTGGCCTTGCGCCGGACTTCAAAAGCGACATGGCCGGCGAATCCATCGAAGGTTCCTGCGGCGATATTCTGCATGAACACTTTGAAAACAATTCGGTTGGAGCAGGATGGGTCAACTTTGAGCCGTGGGAGTTTTGCCTTGATCCCTGTGAGAAGGGCCTCACGCAGGGAGTCGGTTGTAATCCCAAAGGACAGTCCAGATTCCATGACGGCAGCTTGAACGGCGACACACTCAAGCTTGCGGAGCTTTGGGTCTGCCAGAGCGGGCTCGGTCATCGTCAGGAGCACGCCAACCAGACCCCATGCCAGGCACAGACTCGTACGTGTTGTCAGGTGCATGGTCATTCAGCCCCCTTGCTGTGAAACTTGTTAGGAAAAGCCCTCACCCATTCGTGGTCTGGCAAGGCTAAGAGCAGTTTGGCCGAAGGAGCGGGCCCCGCTCCTCCCATTCTGATCGTGCGGGCTCTGCGAGCAAGAAGAACGGTCTAGCTGTCCCCTTATCCCTTGATGTTTCCGATCGGCCTCAACTCTGCTACCTTCTTGGTGATGCCGGCACGATCGACGGTCTCCACCACGTCCGAGATGTTCTTATAAGCGAACCCGGCCTCCTCGGCTAGCCCGGACATGGAGACCGCCTTCACGATAATGCCGCGTTGCGCCATCTGCTGCTTGAGTTGCTCCCCCCGAACCGATTTCTTGGCCTGAGCGCGGGACATCGTGCGACCGGATCCGTGCATCGTTGACCCAAAGGTCTCGCGCATCGCCTGATCGGTTCCGACAAGGAGGTAGGAGCCGGTCTCCATCGAGCCCCCGCAGATCACCGGCTGCCCGATCTCCCGGTATCGGTCCGGCAATTCCTGTCGTCCTGGTCCGAACGCCCGTGTCGCCCCCTTTCGATGCACCACCAACTCGCCTTCCTCGTACCGCTCGACCTTCGCGATATTATGCGCCACATCGTACACGACGTCCATGCCAAGTGACTCAGCGGGACGGCCGAACACGGCGCCGAACGCCTCACGGACCTGATGCGTGATCACCTGCCGATTCGCGAAAGCGCTGTTGGCGGCGCAGTTCATCCCCGCGAAGTAGTCCTGGCCTTCTGGCGATCGGAACGGCGCGCAGGCCAGTTGCTGATCTTTGACCACAAGGCCGTACCGCCGCATGGCCTTTTCAAACACCTTGAGATAGTCGCTGGCGACCTGATGACCGAACCCGCGTGATCCGCAGTGCACCATCACCACGATCTGATCCTGACCGGTGATCCCGAACGCGGCCGCTGTCTGCGGATCGAAGATCCGGTCGTTGGAGGCGACTTGCACTTCCAGGTAATGGTTGCCGGATCCCAGAGTGCCGAGTTGGCTGATGCCCCGCTCCACCGCCCGGTCGCTGACCTTGGAAGGATCGGCTCCAGGAATACAGCCCTGCTCCTCGATTCGGCTGAGATCCTCATGCCAGCCGTATCCCTGTTCGACGCACCAGCGGGCGCCCTTGCACATGACCTCTTCGAACTTCAGCCGGTCCAACCGTACGAACCCTTTCGAGCCAACGCCGGCCGGAACCCTCCGAAACAACTCCGTCATGAGCTGTTCCAGTCGAGGCTGCACGTCCGTCAATGTCAGATCCGTTCGGATCAAGCGCATGCCGCAGTTGATGTCGTACCCAACCCCGCCGGGCGAGATGACACCGTCGTGCGGATCGAAGGCGGCCACCCCCCCAATCGGAAAGCCGTAACCCCAATGCCCATCCGGCATACAGAGGGCATAGCGCCGGATACCGGGCAGGCAGGCGACGTTCGTCACCTGCTCGAACACGCCGCTGTCCATGCTGGCCAGGATCTGTTTAGTCGCATAAATCCGGGCCGGCACCAGCATACCGGCTTTTTCAGAGGCAGGAATCTCCCAGATTTCGTCCGCGATCCGGTTGACCTGCATGTCGGTATTCAGTTTCATCGGACAATGTTGAATTCTCAGTTTTGAATTATCAATGACATGCACGGCCTTGATTCACGATTCAACATGTTTAGATGTCGAGCACCACGCGCGCGACCCATCGGTCATCGTCGTGTCGCACGTCGTAGAGATGTTTGGTCACGGCTTTCACATCGGCTCGCAGTTCATGGCGCTGGGCATCAATTAATTCTCCTGTGAGGGTGCCGCGGGCTTTCCATCCGCCGTGGGGCCGATCTTCGGTCACCACTGCGGTGGCTTCGTGGAAGACCACTCCATGGACATCTTTGAGATAGACGATGTCCGACAGCCAGTCGAAGAGCAACGATGCAAGATCGGGAGCCTGGTGCTCCATCTCCCGGCGCCAGCTGGCTGAGACCGTGTCGGGATTGACCATGGTCTCGATGACGGCTCGCGTGGCGGCCAGGAAGAGTTCGGAAGGGGAATCGCCGATCGCCTCAAATGCGGCATCGGCCAGCGCGACATCTTCCAGAAACGTGAATTGGTGCGTCACGGATGGTTTCTGCCTGGCAAGCGAGTGGCTCCCCCCAGGGCATTGAAGATCGCGCGAACCTGGCCGATGCCGGCAATGGGATGAGCGAACGGGTTTGGAACTTTGCCCTTCATGAGCATCCTGAGCCCCAACGGGATCACGCTCAGCATCCGCCTGAGATTGAAGCGTACGATCTTGAGCGGCATGAGGGCCTCATTGAGCCGGCCATGGCGTTCAACGATGTCGGCAAAGCCGGTGATATGCCGGGCCCCGCCGCTGGACACAAGCCCCGCACCAAGAGCCGCGCGCCGCAGACGGATGATGGCCTCCATGGGCTTCACGTCCTTTGGACAGACCTGGACGCAGAAATTGCAGCGGACGCAGTCCCAGATTCCGTTTTCTTTGTCCAATTCGGTCAGCCGCATCCTCTTGGACGCAGCGGACTCGCGAGGGTCGGCCAAGAACCGGTCCGCTTTGGCCAGCGCCGCCGGTCCGAGAAACCCTTTCGACACTTCATGCGTCGTGCAGGCTGCGACGCAGGCCCCGCACATGATGCAGGCGTCCACGTTGTGGAACTGATAGCTTCCAGGCAACAGGGCCAGGAGACCGGCCCCCTGCTCGGCCTCAGTCCGTGGGACAGTCGAAAGCCATGGGGTCACCCCTTGGATTTTTCCCCAAAACGAGGACATGTCCACCACCAGGTCCTTGATGACCGGGAGATTGCGTAAAGGGGCCACCACGATTTGCCCGTGACGTTCCCATTCCTTCCGGACCGAAGTCCGGCAGGCCAGTTTCTCCTCCCCATTGATCTCCATCGCGCAGGAGCCGCAGATCGCAGACCGGCAGGAGTACCGCAATGACAAGGTCCCATCCTGCTCGTTCTTAATGCGGATCAAGGCATCCAGCACGGTCATCCCACGGCCGACCTCGAGACGGTACTCTTCCTCGTGGCGATGGGTATCCGTTTCAGGATTCAACCGGGTGATGGCGAAAGTCAGGCGCATACTTCAGTGCTGAGGGCAGAGTGAGGAGTGCTGAGAGAAGGCGGGAACGGCTGGATCGCTTAGGAAGTCTGCGTGAACCTTAGTCCTCAGCACTCAGTCCTCAGTCCTGCGGCTGTCAGTCCAGCTCGAAGGTTTTCGGAAAATCGGTTAGATTTCGACAGCCGTCCTTGGTGACCAAGACCATGTCTTCGATCCGGACCGCTCCCAGTCCGGGGTAGTAAAGCCCCGGCTCCACGGTGACGACCTGGCCTTCTTGAAGGATTGACCCTTTGCGGCTGATGCGTGGGGCCTCATGAATCTCCAAACCGACGCCGTGGCCGGTTCCGTGAAAATAGCCTTGCATGCGTCCATTGACCTGGCCGGTTTTATAGCCGGCGGCTTCAAAGCGGTCACAGATCCCCTGGTGGATCTTGGTCCCATCCGCGCCGTCGCGGATTTCTGCGATCGCCGCTTCCTGAGCATCCTTCACGACGCGGTAGAGACGCTTCAGTTCCGGTGAGGGCTTGCTTCTGACCACAGTTCGAGACATGTCGGCGAAGTAACGGGTCTGGGCGGAGCGCGGGAACACGTCGAAGATGATGCTGCGATCCACCGGCAGCGGGCCGCTTCCTTCGTGATGGGGATCACAGGCTTGCTCTCCTCCCGCGACGATCGTGTGTTGGGCCACGCAGTCCTGCTCCATCAGCTTCACGTTGATCAACTTCTTGATCCGTTCCGATGTCAGCGGCGCACCATCGAGCCAGAGCATGCCATCTCGAGGGGAAGCGGCTCGCAACGCGTCGTGGGCGGCCGCCACCGCTTCTTCCGTTGCGCGCTGGGAATCTTCGATGTGGCGGACTTCTTCATCGGTCTTAATCGCACGGCGTTCAAAGAACGGCTCCAGCCTGCTTTCGAGCTGATAGCCGAGTTCCTGGAGCTTGGCGGCATGGCCATAGGGGAAATTGGTCGGCACCAACAGCCGTTTGATCCCGTGGGGGTGCAGCACGGCGTGGACGATTTCGACCGTGCCGGGAGCGGACACGCCCTGGGCACGCACTTGCGCTTCCAGCTCCGCATAGGACAGCACACGATCAACAGTGGCCTGGCTGCGTGCCCGATCTATCTCGAGATCGCTCATCACCACCATCCGCTCTCCCTTGACCTCAAGAAAAATGAATGGATCCGGAGCCATGAATCGCGTCGCATAGTAGAGGTTCGAATCCAACTCGCTGGCGGCAATCATGAGCGTGGCCCGATCCACGGTTGTCAGACTGTCTCCGCTGACGATCAGCATACGTAGAAGACTCAGTAGAGAGGTTTGCCTATGACGATGCTATCACGGGGTGCAGGGAGGGTCAAGGCAACGGCGGCGCTGTAACTTGGGGCACCTGGCTCGTTTCCGGAACAGGGGTCTCGCTCCCGCTTGGTGCGATCGCTTCTTTGGGCAGCATCACGATATTCTTCAGCACGTCGAGGGCAAGCTGGGCCAGTCCGCTCAGGCCGGCCGTCAAGGACTGAAGCGGCAAATACGTGACGTCCGGGTCCTGGATGGAACCTTTCACTTGAAAGAGAGCCGTGGCCAGTCCTTTGCGATCGCCGGCCAGCAGCTTCCCGAACAGAGGGATGCTCTTCATAAGCTCCGAATACGAGCCGAACGGGCTGACCGCCATGACGAAATCCAGTTGGTCGGTTGGAATATCATAGTTGCCGGCTGCCGTGATCTTAAGCACCGGGCTGTTCACGACGATATTCTCTGTTTCCACCCGACCGTTCCTGACCACGATTGCGGCTGTGATCTTGTCGAACGGCAGGCCGTCTTTCTCCAAATCCATTTTCCCCTGGAGCAGCATCGGGAGGCTCAAGATGTTCAAGATCTTCCAGATGACCTTGGACTGCAGAATCCGCCCATCTTCGATCAGGAGGTTCGTTCTCCCGCTCAGGCTGTGGGAGACCCCTTGAGGATCCCGACCGTTTCCACGGAGGGTCCCCGTCAGCCGGAGATCCCCCACGACCCGGTGCTCCTTCACGCCGAAGAGATGGGTGAACTCTTCGAAGGGCACGCCGGCGATTCGGACGGACACTTCGCCGTCGGCAGGGTTCTGTTTCGGCATTTGCATGACCAGACGTCCGGCGATATTTCCTCCGTCGGATTGTCCGGTGATTCGATCCACATCAAGCACGCCATCGCCGATGTTGATCCGGCAGGACAGGTTCGAAAAGAGGAACTGTTTATACATCCCCCGATCAACGCTGACCGTTGCGACCAGCCTCGTGGACTCGGCGAGTGTTTCCAGCATGTCACGAAGGGGAGACCGTGCGCCCTTCGGGATCAACAGATCAACATCGAGCTGGGATGATTCGACTTTCATCGTGATGGTCGGTTTCGTGTGCAGGTTTCTGATCACTCCGGACAGGCTGGCATCGGTGTCATTGACCCGGAACGTCAGCCGCTTCAACTCTGCTCCGTTTCGCACCA
>Ga0209886_1000032_pt1 | contig 24409 bp, 30 predicted proteins | sample GWRWN2_40_50_FD_187229 | JGI IMG/M metagenome (GOLD analysis project Ga0209886, IMG submission 187229) | Riverbed sediment microbial communities from areas with no vegetation in Columbia River, Washington, USA - GW-RW N2_40_50 (SPAdes)... | ecosystem: Environmental > Aquatic > Freshwater > River... | reverse complement strand
AACGGCCGCCATGATCGCGGCCAGCATGTGGGCGTCGGGCGACAGAGACGGGAAGGGAAAGAAGTAAACCGTGGCGGCGGCGAGCGGGCCCGCAAAAAAACTCAGCAGTCGGCCGGGTGCGCGGCCGACGGGTTCGTTGCTCGGTGTTTCGGAATAGGTGGGCTCCTGCATCAAGCAGCAGACGGGCTAGAAGGCCGCGGGTGATGCCTGCCCCGGCTTCTGACACCGCATGATGAACACGGCGATGATCAGCACCAGGATAACGGCGACGTTCAACGTAACATCCCAGATGTACCGGTCGAACAGGTCCTTCGTCACTTCGGGGAGGTGGGATAGTTCGGCACTGGCGGTGAGAATGCGTCGCGTGCAGGCGATGATGCCGACGGCCAGGTACGGCTCGATCGCGAGGATTTCGGTCTGGAGAAAGCGGACAACCGTCCGGAACAACTCCAGAATGATGATGACCAGCAGCAAGTCGTTGAGTAACTGAAGACCGGCCGGCAACAGCGCACTCTTGGAGACCGCCGTCGTGATGAACTTGTACCAGCTTTGGGCGAAAATGAGCATCCCCAGAATGAGCAGACTGAACCCAGCGGTGATGTAACCCCACCGGTCCAGCCATTCCATCCAGGACAGGCAGTCCTTCATCGTTTCTGTCCGGTCAGCCATAGACCTTCCCCCTTATCGCCGTTACGCTGTGCCGTATGGCCCAGGGTCACTGGGAGCCACCACGTCACGCCTCTGCCCATACTTCAGTTCCCGCATGGAACTGATGGTGAGAGAATGCCCGCAGCAGACGATCTCCTGAAATCCCGCGCCGCCATCCATGACCATCACCCGCAGGCCGCAGGAATCAGAGTAGAGCTTTTTCTCGTCAAGAATCACTGCAATCGGCAGCTCACCCTTTTTCCGCCCCAGAGGAGACCTCATCTGGGACACGACATCTTCTTCGGTGAGCTCATGATCGCAGCAGACGATCTTTTGGAACCCCTCGCCGCCGCCCATGATTTTCACGACCAGCCCGCACCCGTCCGGATGATGCTTCTGCTCGTCAATGATATCGCCCTTCTTCACGCCCATGAGTCACCGTCTCGTACACCTCACGCCTCACACGTCACGCCTCACGAGTTTCCATGTGCGGCAATCATGCCTCGTTGTTCATTCACGGCCTGTAAGGCCCACAGCCCGATCGCGAAAAAGACCGCCATCGAGACGATGGCCCAGCGCTGACTGCCGGTCCAGGCCGTGACCTCCCCGTAGACCAGCGGGCCGACGACGGCGGCGAACTTCCCGGTGACGGAAAAAAATCCAAAAAACTCCGCTTGCCTGCCTGCCGGCGTAAATCGGCCAAGCAGCGCGCGGCTGGTCGCCTGATTGGCCCCCAACACAGTGCCGGCAAAGAGACCGATCACGTAGAACTGTGCGTGGGTCTGCACAAGCGCGGCAGCACCGGCCAGGGCGATCCAGGCCAGAAGCGTGAGACTGATCGTGTGTTTGGCGCCGATCCGATCGGCCAACACTCCACATCCCACAGCACCCAGCCCCGCCGTCACCTGCGTGACCAGGAAGTAGATAATCAGATCGGCCGGCGAAAAGTCCAGGACTTTGTTTGCGAAGATCGCGGAGGCCACAATGACCGTGTTGATGGCGTCCGTATAGATCAGATAGGCGATCAAGTAGGCAAAGAGATCCCGGTAGCGGCGGAAGTGCCGAGCGGTGGAAGCCAGTCTGGCGAATCCTTGTCGCCAGGCAGACTCTCCGGCGCTCTTAGGTTGCGGGATAGCGCGCTCGCGAAGCCAGAAAAAGGTCGGGAGTGAGGCCAGGAGGAAAAAGGCGGCCGTCATGGCAAAGCTCATCCGGTAGGAAGGCAGGTTGGCCTCTGCAAAACCGCCACGGATGAACGGATAGGCCAAGGCCAGCGACAACAAGCCACCCACATAGCCCAGGCCCCACCCATAGCCCGAGATCCGACCCATGTTCTCGGATGTCGCCAGTTCGACCAGGAAGGCGCTGCAAAACAAGAACCCCAGATCGAAGGCAATGTTGGCCGCCCCGAACAACACCAGGCCCATCCAGACATCACCGGCCTGGACAAACGACAAGAGCGCGGTGCAGGCGACGCAGGTGAGGGTAGAACCAATCAGGAAGGCACGTTTGACTGCCCGCGCGTCCGCTAGAGCGCCTAGGACGGGAGACAGCACCGCCGCGACCAGCATGGAGACCGCATAGCCCCAAAACCAGATTCGCTCGGCCGTTCCATCCTGACCGAGGGGGCGGGCGACGACTTGGACGAAATAGACGCTGTAAGCAACCGTGACGATGAGGGTGGTAAAGGAGGAATTGGCGAAGTCGTACAAACACCAGGCCCAGATTTCTCTGGGACCGACCGGCTTGTCACTCACGCCATCACACCTGCGCCTTCAGGCGCCGCTCGCTGGTGCGACGGATTGTGTCCAATAGAGCCGCGTGTTTCTGGCTCCCCACCAGCTCTTTGGCGGCGCTTGGATCGGCCGGCTCGTAGTGGTGAAGAAACCGTTCCTTCGTCTTCGCAATGCGCTGCAGCGACGCCTCAAGACGAGCCTGGGGGATCGTGCCGTCTTTCACGGCATCATGGACCGCGTCCATCGCCGCCACCTGGCGATCCCGGTCTTTGCAGATCAACAGGATGTCGGCGCCGGCCAGAAACGCTTTGATGGCCGCCTCTTCGACCCCATAGTGATCAATGATCGCGTGCATCTCGAGGTCGTCCGTGAGGATCAGGCCCGCAAAGTAGAGTCGATCTCTGAGCAAGCCGGTCAGGATAGCGGAGGACAGCGTGGCCGGATAGCGTTCATCCAAGGAAGGGTACAGCACGTGGGCGGTCATGATTGTCGCCAGTCCATTTTCGATGGCGTGGCTGAAGGGGCGTAGCTCCATCTCCCACAATCGCTCGACGGATGCGGTGACCACCGGCAGCTCCTTGTGGGAATCGGTGGTCGTATCGCCGTGACCAGGGAAGTGCTTGCCGCAGGCAATCACTTTATTGTCCTGCAGCCCCGCGATCGTGGCCAGCCCTAAGGTGGAAACTTGCGTGGGCGTGGCGCCGAACGATCGGTCGCCGATGACGGGATTCTCCGGGTTCGTGTTGAGATCCAAGACGGGAGCCAGATTCATATTGATCCCAACCGCCCGCAGTTCGGTGGCCGTCGCCGAAGCGGCCGCATAGGCTAGCTCGGTGGAGTCGCACTGGCCCAAGACCGAGCACGGAGGGAACACGGTAAAGCCGTCGGGAAGTCGCGAGACGCGGCCACCTTCCTGGTCTATTGAGACGAAGAGCGGTTCATGGAGGGCCAGCTTCTGCAGATCATTCGTGAGATGAAGAATCTGAGCAGGCGATTCCAGGTTCCGGGCAAAGAGAATGACGCCGCCGGGCCGGTATTCGGCCATCAGCGAGGCCAAGTCCTTGGAGACGGACGACCCCGAAAAGCCGATCATGAAGAGTTGGCCGATCTTCTCACGCAACGTCATGGGCTCTTTCCCAGGATGCTGAAAAAGGCTCCCAACTTCGTTCTCATCACCCATTGCACGAAGATTGGCAATGGGTACCCGTCAACCCCCTCAACGTACGGAAAAAGTACGCCTCGGGGTTTTCACTCCGCTGCGGCCTCGTTGGATAGCCTTTTTGAGCATCCTATGGTGTCATTCTTCCGGCTAATTTTTCGTTTCAGCTTGATCAATAAGATATTGGATGAGCAGTCTGGTGCCGATGCCGGTAGGGCCCTTGGGAATATAGGCCCGCTCCCGCTCGCTCCAGTCTGTGCTGGCAATGTCCAGGTGGACCCAGGGCCAGTCACCCACAAACTTACTGAGGAAGATCGCCGCGGTGATCATCCCGCCGCCCCGGCCTCCGATGTTGCGCATGTCGGCCACGTCGCTGCGGAGCTGCTCGAAGTATTCGTCCCAGAGCGGCATTTCCCAGACCCGCTCGCCCGCCTTGTCGCCAGCCTCCTGAACGCGCTTCTTGAGCGTGTCGTTATTGCTGAACATGCCGACGGCAAACTGGCCCAGCGCCACCATACAGGCTCCCGTTAACGTGGCGACGTCAATGATCGCGGCCGGCTTGAGCCGCGTCGCGTAGGCCAGCCCATCGGCCAGGATGAGCCGGCCTTCGGCATCGGTGTTTTGCACCTCAATTGTTTTCCCTGAGAGCGCGGTGAGAATATCGCCCGGTTTGATCGCCCGTCCTCCCGGCATGTTCTCGGTTGCGGGGAGGATGCCGATGACATGCAGCGGCAGGCGCAAGCGGGAGGCAGCCCGCACAGTGGCCAGAACTTCAGCGCCGCCGGTCATGTCCGCCTTCATTTGTTCCATGTTCTCGGCCGGCTTTAGCGAGATGCCGCCGGTGTCAAAGGTGATGGTCTTGCCCACCAGCACGATCGGCTTCGGGTTCCGGCCGTTTCGCCTCGCGCCGCCCCTGCCCCGGTATTCAAGGATGATGAACTTGGGCGGCTCGTGACTGCCGCGCGCCACTCCCAGGAATGCTCCCATGCCGAGTTTTGCTGCGTCCCGTTGTTCCAGGATCTTGACCCGGACTCCATGTTCCTTGCCGATGGCCTTGGCTTCAGCCGCGACCCGGGCGGGCGTCATGACGTTGGACGGATGATTGCAGAGGTCGCGCACGAATCCTGTGGCTTCTGCGCTGGCGAGCCCGCGGCGGATTCCTTCCTTGATCTCAGACAAATGCTGGGCGCGTACCTCCACCACGGTCATCCGAGTGAGGTCTTTCGGCTCGCTGTTCTTCTCGCTGCGATACAGATTGAATTGATAGCAACCAAGGATGGCGCCCTCCACCATCGCCTGGGCCAGGTCAACGCGGGAGGTGCGGGGAAGGGTGAGGCCGTGAAGGGGCGTGGCAAAAGTTCGAACGCCGGCCTGACGCACCCGTTTCGCCGCGATGCCCATTGCCTGGCGCACTGTATCCAAGCGCGCGTGCTGCTTCTTTCCGAGGCCTACCAGGAGCACCCGTTTGGCTCGGACCTTGCCTTGCGTGTGGAACAGGACTGTTTGCTGGCTCTTCCCCTGGAACTCGCCGCTCTTCAGGAGATCGCGCAGGGCTCCACGAAGAGCTTTATCCACCACGGCGGCCCCTTCCTGTAACGAAGAATCCCCTTCATAATGAGTGAGCACCAGCACTTCGGCCGGCTCCGCCTCAATTCGACCTTGCTTCACCTTCACGTCCATCACGTTCATGCGGCCGATTCCCTCCTTACACTCCCTTCATGTCCGGGTCCCAGATATATTTGTGGAGCTGAACCTGAAGACGGACCGGCAGCCGATCCGCCAGGATCCACTCGGCCAGCCGGCGCGGCTCCAGCTCGCCGAAGACCGGTCCAAAGAGGACTGTGCACCGCTTCTCCAGGCCATATTGGGTGACGACCGAGCCGGCCCACTCGTAATCCGCCCGATCCTTGATGACGAACTTGACCTCGTCCTTTTCCGTCAGCTGGTTGAGGTTGTCCCAGTGTATGCGCTCGACCATGCCACTGCCGGGACATTTCACATCCAGGATCACGTGCGCCCGTTTGTCCACCGGAGCAATATCAATCGCCCCGCTGGTCTCAATAAGGACTTCGTAGCCTTCGGAGCAGAGCCGCTCGATCAGGAGAAAGGCTTCTTGCTGGTGAAGAGGCTCGCCACCCGTGATTTCCACCAAGCGGCAGCGGTACCCCTGCACTCTGGCCAGCACCTCATCCAGCGTCATCTCGGTTCCGCCGGAGAAGGTATATTCGCTGTCACACCATGAACAGCGAAGCGGGCACCCCGTGAGCCGGACAAAGACGCAGGGTTGTCCAGCATAGCTGGACTCGCCCTGGATACTGTGAAAGATTTCGGTGACTCGAAGAATCTGTGATTTATCCATTTGGTGATTTCGCTATTGATTCAGAGAAACCGCTCAATCACTAGATCACCCGATGGTTCAATTCCATTTCGCGACTGGCCACCCCCGGCGGCGGGCGATGCTCGCCATGCCCCTGATCGGGTTCACAACCAGTGGGTGGCCGACCGCCCCAAGCAATCCAACGTCGCCTGGGCTGTCGCCGTAGGCATAACTGCGTGCCAGATCCAGCCCCTGCTGCGAGGCTACTGATTCGACCAACCGACGCTTGCCTTCCCCGTAGGGAAGGGGAGGCAGCACGTGCCCGGTATATTCCCCGCTCACCAGTTCGGACCTCGCCGACAGGACAGTCTTGACGTCCAGGAAGGCCGCCAGCGGCGCGACCAGAAAATCCAGCGAGGCGGTGACCAGCACACAACAGTGCCCGGCTCGCTGATGCGCCTCCAACGCCCCCACGCCATCCTTCGACAGTTTCTGGCAGATCTCTGTACGAACGAACTGTGCTGCCAAAGGTTCGATCGTCGCCCGCTGCTTTCCGGCCAGGTAGAGTTTCCGTTCACGCAACGGGTGAAAGGAGACCGGCGGGATGTGCCGAAGCAGGAACCACATACTGCGCAGGGCATCGTTGACCCCCACCAGGCCCTCCTTCCAGAGATAGCGTAAGAAGTGGAGCTCAACGGCGAAGCCGGGCACCAACGTATTGTCCACATCAAAGAAGGCGCCCGCACGGACACCGGCCCTCGCCGAGAGGCCGTTTGCTTGTACGGTGGGAAATATTGCCATGGAGGCGATTCTATCGAAGGGGCTGTTGATTGACAAGCATTTTAGGGCACTTCTATAATGCGGCGGCGCCGAAGTGGCGGAATGGCAGACGCGCACGTTTGAGGGGCGTGTGGGGAAACCCGTGCGGGTTCAAGTCCCGCCTTCGGCACCATGTCTACCGTGCTGGCCGAACACCATCAACGGGCTTGAGATGTGAGGCGAGCGGGTGAGCCCGCTCTCATTGTTTTTAAAGTGAGCCCCCCCACCTGACTCTCCCTGCAGGATTACTGTTTCATCTCACCGGCGATTTCAGACAGGTCTTTCGGGTACAGCGTGATCTCGATCCGGCGGTTTGTCGTCCGGCCTTCTTCGCCGTCATTGCTCGCCACTGGTCTGGTATCTGCGTAGCCGACCGCTGCGAGGTTGACTTGATCCACGCCGCCTTCCTCGATCAGATAGCGGACCACGTTGGTGGCGCGAGCCGTGGACAATTCCCAGTTGGTCGGATACCGTTCCTTCAGCTTCCCCCGAATGGGCACGTTGTCGGTATGGCCTTCAATCCGAATCTGTTTGTCGGCCACTTTCTTGAGAATATCGCTCACTTGCTTGAGGACCTTGAGGCCGGCCGGCTTCACCTTCGCCTGCCCCGAGTCGAAGAGGACGCGGTCCACCATGTTGATGGTCAGACGGTCCCGCACCTGGCGGATCTTAATGTCTCCCTTGGCAATCTCCGCTTCCAGCGACTTGGTCAGATCTTCGTGGGTTTTCGTCAATCGCTGGATCTCAGCTTCCTTGGCAGCCCGCTCATGTTCCAAGCTGGCCTTCTCCGCCTCCTCCGCTTTGAGCCGGTCCTTTTCTTGCGCAATGGAGGCCTGCAGCTTGCCGATCTCCTGATCCCGCGCCTCAAGGCGCTTGGTGAGGTCGGCCGCCCGCGCCACCTCCGTCTCCAATCCGCCGGCGCGTTTCTGTAGCCGTGCGATTTCTTCCTGCGCCGTCGTGGTCCCACTCATGAGCTTTTGCTTGTCCTGCTGCAACGTGGCCACCTGCCGTTCCAGTTCCTTGGTGGCACTCTGCGCCGCTAACAGCTCATTCGAGAGGCGGGTTTTCTCTTGTTGCAACGCCTCAATAGTCTGGGCGGACGCCTTGCGCGACTGCTCCAGCTCCGAAAGCGTTTGCGTATGCGTCCCTTTGCTGACACAGCCAGCCACCATCAGAATACATACCGCAACGCTTGCGATCCTTGTCGATTGCATGCATGCTCCTCCTCGTCAGATTCGGTTCGTGTCTGTCCTCCTAACGATTTTGCCCCACTGGCACCTTTGCTGTCCAGGGCCGAGTCTCATCACCCACCAGAGCGGCTGCTGCGAACACCAATGGCTCCTCTATCGGAGCAACTTTCCGTATGGAAATATGGGTTCCGATCGAGGTTTGCGGATCTGCGTGGCCGCGATGATGAGATAGAAACGGTTCAGCGCAGCGAGGCCCAGACTAGCATACTAGCAAGTTCAATGCCAAGCTCTTGGGCCTACCCGGAGGCATGGCCCCTCAACCGCGACACCTCTGCGACACCCGCTCGCGTGCAACAGCCGAAATCTCCGTGAAGCGCACACCCATTCCCGATGAGAAGGTATAGTGGTCGGCCTTTGGGCAGACCCACGCGACTGTACCCTTTGCTCCCAGCCATTCCGAAGGGCAGTCAGGGAGCGCTACTTCCATCACCAGTTTGGTCCCGACCGGAAGCGGGTCGTTGCATTCAATAAAAAGCCCTTCATCCCCGACCCCTGAAGCCCGGCTCGTGAACCATTGACCGTCGGCCGTGCCATACCGGACATTGACAACGAGAGAGCTGGTTTCGTGATTCTCCGGCCGTGTCTGGGCTCGCAAGGCCTGAATCAGATCAATCACAGACTCCCAGCTCACGGTGCCCAGTTGTTCGCCCTTCGCACCGAGCAGCCGAATGGTTTCATGCTCACGGTCCAGCTCCAACAATTTTCCCTTATGCGCCTTGGTGGCAGTGACCGGCAGCCTCATGAAACGGGCCTTCACGAGGGCCTCTGCTTAGCCTCCGGCCTTCACGATCATGATAGACTTCGCGTGGCCTTCGGATGTTAATCGTGCCTCAACTATGTCGCCAGCCTTGAATGACCCGAAGAGCTCCGTGTCCTTGGTCACACGAAAGCGCACTTCCTTCCCGGCAGCATCCTTCAGTGTAAAGAAATCGCCCTCGATTTTGAGTACCTCCCCCGTCACGATCTGAGGGATGGAAGCAGACGGCTCCGTGTCGGCGTAACTCACTGTCGCCGCTCCGAAACTTATGATCGCCGCAAGCGCGATCACTCCTATGAGTCTTTTCATGGCCAGCCCTCCTTTCAAAGTGGAGTGTGAAGGCTTTCCGACTGAGAAGTCCGAAAGCGGTTTGACGATCGGCCCATCAGTTGGGGTGAGTTGCAGCGCGTGGGATGGGGGCACGGCGTGCTACCGTGCCCCCGCCTTGACTACTTCTTCCCACCCTGTTCATCCTTCTTTTCGTCCTTCTTCTCATCCTTCTTCTCATCTGCGAACAGCTTCGGACCGCCGGTCTGCTTGTCCTTATCCTTCTCATCCGTCGGAGCCGGCGGATCACCAGCGTAGGTCAGGGTGGTGACCGTGCCGAAACAAAGCAGCACCGCAAGCGCCATTAATCCAGCGAGCCTCTTCATAGCGAACCTCCATATTGTTATAATGTTATGCGGCATCTCTTGAGATGCCGCTAGCGTTCACATCGGTAACACAATCGCGAGACTTCGACCAACTGACAAAAAAGCCGGATGAGACCGGAATTTGTCCAGTGGAAGGCGGTGGCTCAAGATCATCAGGTTATGCCATACTGGGCCCTAGCGTAGAAGAGGTGACGGAGTGGGGGAACACCAGCTCTTGTCCACCAGACTCAGCACGCTGGTATCAACCGTTGAAGAGTTTGATCGCTTGGCGGCAGAGGCCTTGCCGGAGCTGCTTGACCGGGCGACGGGTCATGCCAGACGGTTCCTGCGCGACACGGGGCAGTGGGCGGACGATATCAGCCATGAGAAGCTTGCGCTTCGGTGGGGATACGAACTCTTAGAACGGTTTCTGGTCTGCGGGCGGACCGAAGTGCCATGCCGGCCCTTCTTTCTCCTGGACAGCATTATTGCGAAATACTTTAGCCAGCCCGAGCCGCTCTGTTACCACAAAGACCTGCTCTCGCCATTAGGCCGTTTCCTCGAAGCGATAACGGCGCGCGCTGTGGTAAGCCGCGATGCCTTGATGACGCTGTTCTACCATCTGTATGGATTCAGTCAGAGTCAAGTGGTGAGAATCCTGGGTCTGGGCGCTGTTGAAAGCCAGCGCGTCTATAAGAACTTCGAACGTTGGCGTCAAACCGGGTGGCAACGTGCTGTGACAGAGAGCGGCGTTGGCGAAACGGAGTTGCGCCAGATTGAGGAGGAAAACCGTCGTCAGCCAGAACGACTCAAGGCAGAGGCGGATCGACTGATCCGGCTCGTCCAGACACACTACCGCAGGAGCGAGCCGGAACATTTCCCATGTCTCACCCATCAGAAGTGGGCTGATCTCTTCGAACAAGATTACGACTACGACTATCGGATGTGGCATTTGGCCTTATGTTGGGACTGCCTGATTGATGTGTATGATCTCCGGCAGGGCGATCTCGCCGGCATCCGGTCGCCGCAAATTGACTTGCAGCTTCGTCCGTTGCAGAAAGGCGGCATCGTAACCCTTTTCTGGGCTAAGCCGGGAGGCGGCAATGGACATTCGGGAGGACAGTCAACTCAGCACCTATCGCGAACGTCTGCTTGAAGCGCTTCGGCAGCATCCGCGTCGTCAAGGCAGGGAAGACCCTGGCTTGCTGCAGGTGTTCGTGAACCATGAGTGCGTCGGTACGCTGGACTGTGCCCACACGGACCCCACGCTGGTCTTTGCCAGCCGTGAACGGCCGATTCATACCATTGAGATCCGCACGGCAGCAGGGTTGCTGGTCGGCAGCTTCTGCGCACAGGATGTCGGCGCGAAGACGGCCCGGTTTCCTGTCGGGCGACACGCGATCGAACTGAGCGTGCACGCGCGGCTGGATGGGGGAATGGTCAAGGTGAAGTACCAGGCGGCAAGGACCTGGCTGCAACGGTTCCTGCATGCGGTGGCGGGCCTGATAGCAGGGCTTCCACGGATGGACCAGCGAGAGCAAGCTTGGATGAGGGGATTGGCGATGACCCAGGCAGTTCTGGCTATTGCCGTGCTGTTCCTGGTGACGGATCGAGTGATAGACCGCACGAAAACTCAGGCGACCGTGGTGCGGGCAACGCCGGCCCCTGCTCCTTCCAATACTGCACCTGCCATTCCATCGGAAGCCTACGCGCTCCAGGAACAGAAACTCGTCAGGCTTGCTCAAGCGCAGGAGGCGGCCTCGCAGATTCTACAGGCTCAGCAAGAGGACATCGCGCAGGTCAACCGAACCCTGGAGGCAGTGGCAAAGGCTCAACAGCAACTTCGCGTCAACCTCCAGACCGTTCAACAACAGGGAGTGGATTCGAAAGGAGTGGCACCGAGCAAGCTCAACAAGCTGTTGCTGGCGGAACTGCGTAACGCGTCGGCTGAGCGCAAACAGATGCGTCAGCAGATTCAAGAGTTGGCGGCCGGCAAGGAGGCGCTTGGCAGCGCATTGACGGCCCTCGAGACCCGTAATCGCGAGCTGGAGAAGAGTCGTAAAGCGGAGAAACCTGCTGTGGCGAAAGCGACCGAGACGGTGCTTCCATCCCCCACCGTGGCACCGTCGCAAGTAGCTGAAGCCTCTCGCGAGAACCTGTCACAGCTGTTTAACTTTTGGGTCTCCTTTCAAGACGGCACCTCCGAAGCCAGCATCGAGCAGTTGATCCAGGAGATCCACGGGCGGAAAGGCCCGGTCAACGCCGGCTGGTACAATGTGGAGGTGACGCTCCCTCAGCCGCAGCCGCCGGACGGGTTTATGGAGTCGCTCAAAAAAGCGAAGATCGTGAAGGCTGTGACCGCGAACCGGAACATGCCGCCTGGTCAGTGACCGGGGTCTGCCCCTTGAGAGAGGGGAAAGGGCACGGCTTGTGACCGTGCCCTTGGTGAGATAGCTTACTTCCCGCCTTTGTCGTCTTTCTTCTCATCCTTGGAGTCGGGCTCAGCTTTCGGACTACCAGGCTTCTTCTCCTGATCCTTGCCCTTATCCTTATCCTTGCCCTTCTCCTCGGTCGGAGCCGGCTCCGGGTTCGCCGCGATCGTCACTGTCCCTATCCCGAAACTGAGTATGACCGCCAGCGCGATCAATCCGATCAACCTCTTCATGGCAAGTCCTCCTTACATGAAACTGGTTAGTGAAATGGACCCACTCGCTCAAGCATGGTCGTGCCCTCGATTGTCCCGCTCCCTATGTTCGGGCATTGGGCACCCACTATCTTGCAGTGAGCAAGGGGGATGCCGAATGTCCCAGAATCATCTAGACTGGCCAATTGCCTGATTATTCAAATAATTGTCGGCTGGCCGACTCTCGCGAGAGAAGGAGCCTGAAGGCGAACCCCTTCAGGGAAATTGCAGGTGCACGACAAACCCTGTTGATTTAGCACCAGCTTGGCTTGTATGAATTTCCCTACGGTCTGGAGGTGAAGCCCCACACCTCCGGATCTTGATGACAACCAGCGTATTCTAGCGTACTCTGAGGAGCAGAACATGTCGGATTTCCATCAAAACGGGGTAGTGACCGTCTTGCACCGGTTGGGGCCGCCGAATGTGGACCAACTCGAGGCGGAGCTGGAGCGGCACGCCCAAACCAACCCGATCGCGCTCGTGCTACCCTCCCTCTACGCCGAACTCCAACGGCCGGCCCTCAAGCAGATCGTCGAGACCTTGAAAGAGGTTCGCTACCTGAACGAAATCGTCATCTCGCTCGACCGAGCCTCCGCTTTGGAGTTCCGCCTGGCGAAGGAGTATTTCTCACTCCTGCCGCAACGGGTGCGGCTGATCTGGAACGACGGAGCTCGCATTCAGGACCTCCTCAAGCTGCTGGTCTCCCACGAGATTGATGTCGGCCTCCAAGGGAAGGGGCGTGGCTGTTGGACCGCCTTCGGCTATGTGCTGGCTCGCCGCCAGAGCAACGTCATCGCGCTACACGATTGCGACATTCTCAGTTACACCCGTGAATATCTCGCTCGGCTCTGCTATCCGCTCGCGAACCCGAACCTCGGCTACGAATTCTGCAAGGGCTACTATAGCCGCGTGACGGACCGCCTCCACGGCCGGGTGACTCGTCTCTTCATGACGCCGTTGATTCGCAGCTTGCAGCAACTCGTGGGGCCCCATCCTCTGCTGACCTTTCTGGATAGTTTCCGGTACCCGCTGGCCGGAGAGTTTGCGATGGTGCGCGAGCTGGCTTGGATCAACCGGATTCCGGGCGACTGGGGATTGGAAGTAGGCGTCTTGGCCGAGGTGTACCGCAACTGCGCCCTGCGTCGAATCTGCCAGGCCGATATTGCGGACGCCTACGAGCACAAACACCAGGCTCTGTCGGCTGACAATCCTGAAGCAGGGTTGCTCAAGATGTGCATGGACATCACCAAATCGCTCTTCCGGAATCTGGCCGGCGAGGGGGTAGTGCTGTCGGAGGGGCTGCTCAAGACGCTGCGGGCCACTTATCTACAGGCGGCTCAGGAGGCGATCAGCCGATACGAATATGACGCCGCGATCAACAGCCTCAAATTCGATCAGCACGAGGAACGGACTGCGGTCGAGGCCTTCCTCAAGGGCCTCAAGCTGGCCACAGAGGGATTTCTGGGGGACCCGCTCGGGGTGCCGATGATCTCGAACTGGAGCCGCGTGGCGGCCGCGGTGCCCGACGTCTTCAGCCGCCTGTTCGAGGCGGTGGAAGAGGACCATGAGTGGAATCCTACGGCCGCAAGCGAACAGGCACGCCGATGACCGTCGCGGCGACCCCCCTGACCCCGGAGACGGAACGGAAAGTCGGCGAAATCGGCGCGACGGATGTTCTGGTCGGCATTCCCAGTTATAACAACGTTGACACGATCGGCCATGTGGTGCGCGCAGTCAGCGCGGGACTGGCCAAATACTTCGCCCGCTCGCGAGCGGTCCTGGTCAATTCAGACGGAGGCTCGTCCGATGGAACGGCGGAGGCTGTCGCCCGAGCGGTGGTGGACCTCGGAACCCTGCTGATCAGTGAGCAACAGAGTCCGCTTCACAAGATCATTACGCCCTACCATGGAATCCCCGGGAAAGGCAGCGCGTTCCGGACCATCTTCGAGATCGCGAGGCGGCTGAAGGCCAGGGCTTGCGCGGTCGTGGACTCGGATCTGCGAAGCATCACGCCGGAGTGGATCGAGTTGTTGATCCGGCCAGTCCTGGAGGAAGGCTACGATTATGTCGCACCCTACTATCTCCGCCACAAATACGACGGCACGATTACCAACAACATCGTGTACCCGCTGACTCGCGCCCTATACGGGCAGCGCATTCGCCAGCCGATTGGCGGTGATTTTGGCTTCTCCGGGAGACTAGCGGAACACTATCTGGAGAAACATGTCTGGGAATCTGATGTGGCCCGCTTCGGCATTGATATCTGGATGACCACAGAGGCGATCGCCAGCGGAGCAAGAGTCTGTCAGAGCTTTTTGGGGGCAAAGATCCATAATCCCAAGGATCCGGCTGCTGATCTCTCGGCAATGCTGGTTCAGGTCATGGGAGCTGTCTTCGCTTTGATGGAAGAGCAGCAATTCGTCTGGGTGGAAGTGAAAGGCTCGAACCCCGTCAAGCTGTTTGGGTTCCAGTACGATGTCGGGGTCGAGCCAGTCAACGTCAATGTGGATCGCATGATCAGCAGTTTCCGCCAGGGGCTCGCCGACTTGGAGCCAATCTGGAGGCAGATGCTCGCACCGGACACGGTGGAGGGACTGCTCCGGTTAAAGGACTGCCCGCTGCAGGCCTTCCGGATTCCCGACGAGCTCTGGGCTCGGCTCATCTATGATGTTGCTGTGTCCTATCACCAGCGTGTCATGCCGCGCGAGCACCTGCTCAAAGCGTTCACGCCGCTCTATCTGGGGCGAACAGCTACCTTCGTGCTGGAGACACAAGGACTCACATCTCACGAAGCCGAAGGCCGGATTGAGTTCCTCTGCCAAGCCTTCGAGGATCGCAAGCCCTATCTGGTGGAACGATGGAAGGCCCCCCTCTCTTGATAGCGGAGGCAACCATGAAAGAATTTTGGGAAAAGGCCCTGCTGGCGCCACTTGAGACGCTGAGCAGGAACGTGCTCGCGGTGCTGCCGAACGTGCTCGCCATGTCCATCATTCTGCTGGTTGGGCTCGTGGCCGCCTGGTCGATCGGCCATGTGGTGGAACGGCTGCTGCGCGTGATCGGGTTGGATCTTTTGAGCAACCGGCTGGGCGTGAGTGCGGCGCTGGCGCGGGGGGGAGTGAAGACCGACCCGTCTCACCTTGTCGGACGTACGGCCTATTGGCTGGTAGTAGCCTTTGCCATCATGGCGGGGCTGGGGGCCCTGAATCTCCAACCGCTCAACCAGTTTGCCCAGTCCTTTTTAGCCTACCTCCCGCGCCTCTTCACTGCTGCACTGATCCTCGTGGTGGGCTACCTGCTCTCGAACTTCGTCTCGCAGGCTGTCCTGATTGCCGCGGTCAATGCCGGCATCCCGCCCGCACGGATTGTAGCAGCCTGTTCACGGTGGGGCGTTCAGCTCGTGGCGGTGGCGATGGCGTTGGAGCAGCTCGGTATCGCCCAGAACATTGTGACCGAGGGGTTTGGCATCGTGCTGGGCGGCGTGGTTCTGGCCGGGGCGATTGCGTTCGGGCTGGGCGCAAAGGACCTGGCGAAGGAATTCCTTGAGCGACGGCTTGGCAATAAACCTCGAGACCGCGCTCCCGATGATCTGCGGCATCTCTGAAGAGAGAAATGGATGACATGACTGCAAGAAGAAAGCGTCCGACCGATCGCTTGCCGAGTCGCCTTCCCGATCCCCATCAGTCTGACCAATGGTTGGGCGGTGAGGCGCATGTGCGTTTCCAGGGCGGTGGCCGGAGCTGGCGCGACCTGTTTCACAGCCATCGAAAAGGCCTGGGCGGCTTGGCTTTGGCCTTTCTGACCGGGATGGCCCTCGGGATCGGCGTCACCACCCTGACCTGTCGAAAACGCTAAGCGAACCACTGTGAGAAGGTCCATGCATGGGCATTCGGCGTGCTGACAGTCCCTTTCGCTTTGTGAGCTGTATGGAGTTGCGTGAAGTCATGGGCCAACGAGCCATGGACGAGCAACGGCTGCTGGAGCTGATCGAGGAGGTCCCGGCGGACAGCATTTACTACCATACCCACAGCTACTATCTGAGACACGCCTATATGCAGGGGCTGTTCCCGAACGACTTCGCGACCTGGGTAACGCTGCATGCACATGACAGAGTGCTGGGAGAACGGCTGGGTATTCTTGACCCCTTCGAGTTCGACGGCATCGAGCAGCTCCGCGGCGAGATCCTGTCGATTATGAGCGAGCATCTGAGTCACATCAAAACCGTCCCGCGCGCTACAAGTGGCGAGCCATTTGAGTTCGTGCGTTCGCACGTGATCGAGGCCGATCTCGGCCTGGAGACCTGGACGCTTCGGGAGTTTCGCGATGCCCTCGCTCGCGTGGAGGTCGGGGCAATCTACAACCATGTATGCGAAGCGCGGTTGCGAAAGGGACGGCTGTCCGGCGATTTCGCCGATTGGTTGTCCGCTGAAGATGGGCTAGGCTTGCAGGAACTGGCTGCGCGGGCTGCTAAGGTAGGTTGCCTGGGGTTGAGCTTGGAGGGGATGCGGGAACAGATCGTTCGGTTGTGCGACCAGGAGCTTGCCACTCGATGAGAGCTCTGTCCGGAGGTGCATCGGTGGGAGGGATGCTCGAACAGTACCGAGAGGTGGCCCCGCAGGGGACCGTGGATTTCCTGCGGCAACTCGGCCAGCGAGTCGAGGGCAAACGCATGCTGCACGTCAACTCCACCCGCCACGGTGGAGGGGTGGCCGAAATCCTCCTGCGGTTGGTGCCCCTGCTGGAGGAACTGGGAGTCAAGACCAGGTGGGAGGTGATGACAGGCTCCGACCTGTTCTATCGGACGACCAAAAGTTTCCATAACGCGCTCCAGGGAACCAAGCAGCGGATCACGGCGGAGATGTATGAAGCCTACCTTGAGTGCAACCGCGAGAACGCAAAGCGGTTGGACTTGGAGGCGGATGTCGCCATGATCCACGACCCTCAGCCAGCTGCTCTGATCGAAGCTCGTCCTGAGGGCTCCAAGTGGATCTGGCGATGCCACATTGACGTCTCGACACCTCAGCGATCGGTCTGGCACTTTCTCCGTCCCTACTTGGTCCGGTACGACGCGGCAGTCGTCTCCCTGCCCAAGTTTGCTCAGCGGCTGCCAATCCCCCAGTTCTTGGTCTATCCCTCGATTGACCCACTGAGCGACAAGAATCGCGATCTGACGCCAGAGGAAGTTGACCAGATTCTCGCAAGGTTAGGCGTGCCGCGAGATAAGCCGATTCTGCTCCAAGTGTCGCGGTTCGACCGGTTCAAGGACCCAGTTGGGGTCGTAGAGGCCTACCGCCTGGTGAAGAAGAGTCACGACTGCCGGCTGGTGCTGGCCGGCGGGAGCGCCACTGACGATCCCGAAGGAGCAGAGGTCCTTGCGGAAGTGCAGGAGGCAGTCGGCGCTGACCCACACGTGCATCTCCTGCTCTTGCCTCCCACGGCCAACCTCGAGATCAACGCACTCCAGCAGGCGGCGACGATCGTGTTCCAGAAGTCCACGCGGGAGGGATTCGGGCTGACGGTCGCGGAGGCGCTCTGGAAGGGCAAGCCGGTGATCGGCGGCGAAACCGGCGGCATCACAGTCCAGATCATCCCAGGCGTGACAGGGTACACGGTCAACTCTCCTGAAGGAGCTGCATTCTATGCGAAGCGCCTCCTTAACGAACCGGACCGCATGGCTGCCATGGGCCGACAGGCCAGGGAGTATGCTCGGCATCGGTTTCTCATCACACGGCACCTTGAGGATTATGTCGGACTCATGATCGCCCTGGACCAGCGAGGACGATGAACAGCTCAGAAGGTGTCAAGCCCGGTACCCAACCGACGTTCCCCCGTGGATGTGTATCGGACCTGCCCATGGCGAACAACTCCAGGGAAAGAGCGTCAGGGAAAGGGGAATCCATAAAACGAGAAATTCTGGCGGTCGCCGCTCTATCTATCGCTATCGCGACGGTCGCTGGATGTGTACCCATGAATACCCACATGGAAACCCTTGCGGAGCTTGAGGAGACCCGCAAGACCTCAGCCCAGACCGCTGAAGCGTTCGAAAGCTTCAAGAAGAAATCAGCCGCGGACCTCGAGAGCCTACAGCAAGACAAAGCCAAGCTTTCAAAGGAGCTGACGGCTGCCCTCACTGAGGCTCGTGACAAGGCAAGGGACCTTGAATCCAAGCTAGCGGCAGAGCAGGTGAAAGAGGCGACGCTCAGGGAGGAAAAACAGAAGCTCATGAGCGGAACAACCACGAAGCAGGATGAGATTGCTCGGATCCAGAAGCGCGTCGGAGAGCTTGAGACAGCGGCTGGACGTGTCGGCGATCTAGAGAAGCGGCTCCAGGAGCGCGATCAGGAGATCGGGAAATTGAGGCAGGCTGCAGCTGACCGTGAGCTGTTCGCCTCCAAAGTGGCGGCCTTGACGCAGGAACGTGAGCAACTTACTACTGAACTTGGCAAACAGAAGGAGGCGATGAGGGCTCAGAAAGACCGGCTGGATGCCAAAAGTGGGGAACCGGGACCTCCAGCACAGGCTCTAGCAGCTAAGGAAGCTGTGAACCAGCGACTCACCAAGATCCATACCGACCTCACCACGTCCCTGAAAGCCGAGATCGCCAAGGGCGACATTCGGATTCAGCAGGTGCGTGACCGGATGACGATCACCATCATGGATTGGCTTCTGTTTGAATCAGGCGAAAGTCAGGTGAAGCAGGCTGGCCTCAAGATACTCAAGCGGGTTGGCGATGTTCTTAAGAATGTGACAGGCCAGGAGGTCCTGGTCGAGGCACGCACCGATAACGTCCAGGGCGGGGCGAAGCTGACGGAGCGGTTCCCTGCTAACTGGAAGCTCTGCACAGCTCGCGCCACAAACGTGGTTCGTTCTCTTGTTGAGAAAGGGGGATTAGATCGAGCGACCTTATCGGCAGTCGGATGCGTGGACACTCGACCGTTGGCAAAGAACGAGACGGAGGGACGTTCAACGAACCGCCACATCGAAATCGTGCTGCTCCTGAAAGACCTGCCTGAATCCACTAGCCGAACGACAGCCCAGTAGATCGGCCGTTATCCTTGCCTTACAGAAAACCGATGTTGAGCTTCGGCCAGCTTACAGCTGAGAAAGAGCGTGGACGATGGTGCCGATTCTCTACTTTGATCAGAAGCGGACGCCGAACGTAAGGCCTGGCATCACGTTTGCGCCGGTTCCTGCTCCGGTGTCGAGATCAGTGAAGTTGAGCAGGAAATCCGCCGTGAGCCTGATGGTCTGGTTCACCGCGAAATCGACCCCCACTCCGATCGGGATGAGCCAGGACGTATCGTCCCGGAAAAAATCGGAATGGATGAAACCGACTCCGCCTTGAAGGGCCAGCCTGGCGCGATTATTGGTCTCGGGAAGATCGATCCAGTACTTACCCTGACCGGAGAAACCGACTTGGTTCATGTCACCGGTGAAGGCAAGCTGCAAGAGAGGACCCAATGAAAACTCCCGAGTAAAGAATCTATCAGCGTTCAGGTTGAACGCAAATGCAGTGTCGTCAGGAGTATTGGCCAAGAATCCGATTGCACCACCGCCTGACCAAGTGCCAGCTCTCGACGGAGGGGCAGACGTCGTCTCCTCAATTGGCTCGGCCGCCTGCGCGGTTTCCCATCCCGAGCACAAGATGAGCCCCATGTTCATCCCTACTATGAGCACCCATGCCAAGATCGTTCCTACCTGTCTCATCGCAAGTTCCTCCTTGTCTTTTGGTTTTATCGCAGGCCCCTCGCAAGGCGCGTCACGATCGCCTTGCGAATTGTGCCGGTCCTGCAGTCTCTGCCCTACTACTTCACTCTGCTCGAGAATAGACAGTCGCCAGCTCTCGGCGCGATTGAACTAACCGTTCATGGAGGATCTCATTCGCCGATGGGGTCATCGCCTCGGCTTCCTCCAGAGCCGCCTTTGCCTCCTGGTACCGTCCCTGTCGCATATAGATGCGGGCCATGGTATCCAGTACATAGGGCCGCAGCGGACCGCCTTGCGCCAGAGCCTGTCGGGCCAGCCGCTCGGCCTCGGTCAAATTCGCACTCTGGGCCAGATAGAGCATCGCCAGATTATTGTTAGCACCTGGGTCCTGGGGAGCAACCGCTAAGGCCTGGTGATAGTAGGCCTCCGCCTCCTCCAGCGCCCCACGGCCAAACGCGAGGTTGCCAAGCCCAACAAAGGCTGGCACGTATCCATGCTCCTGCTCCAGGGCCGCGTGATATTCCCGTACCGCCAACTCTGTGCGCCCCTGCGCTTCATAGGTAAGACCTAGTGTCACATGTTCTGCCGGGGTCAATGGATCATGCAGCACCACGACCCGAGGCAAGCTCGAACAGGCCTGAAAGCCTCCCAGCAGAACGGACAGCAACAGGGCCGACACAATCGACCAGCCTCGCCAGGTCATACCTGTCCTCTCCCCTGACCCGGATGTGGCAGGATCAACAGAGTCCACCGGCCAGTCTTCTCCCAACTTCGAAGGAAACGCTCGTAGGGTAGAAAGACGTCTTGTTCCAGCCCCGAGTGGACGTACAGGCCCCGACGTTGATCATCAAAACCGGTGATGACCACGTAATGGCCTTGGGGAAAGACCGCATATCCCAGGTTCAGAAATGCGACCAGAGGATGGCCGGCTTCCAACTCGGCTCTCACGTTATCAAGGCTGCCGCTGTAGAATTCGGCCTTCAAACCACGGGCCTGAGCGGCCAGGAGCAGATCGATTGGTAGGGTCCCCCCGAGACGTGGTAGGTATATTTCCTCTTTAAGGGCTGGCGGAGTTGTTGGGACTCCCCAGTAAGTCAAAAGGCTGGCAAGGGTCGCCGGACCGCATTGGTCCGTGTCGTCAGGAAAGAACGGAACCACGACGTGCACGATGTGGTCGATGGGATCGGTTTCAACCACCGGGCCCTGAACGGATTCACGCTTTCCGGTAACTCCGAACTCAGCAGATCCCATAACCGGCTGCCCCACACAGCCGACCAGCAACAGCCACCACAGCACAGGGCTCATGTGTCCCATTCTCACCTTGAATCGGCGCGAAGAGGTTTCCGCGATGTTCACTTTTCCTCTCCTTGCTTGGTGATGGTGATTCGATGGCCAAACAGATACACGAGGATGACGACAAGGATGGCGATGACCAGAAGTGCTATGATAATCCCCAAGCCATCCCCCCCGGGAGTGAGAGCATCAATCTGCATTGCCACTTGATGCAGTTGGTCATCCGAAAGTCTGGCCAGCCTGGCGTTGATCTCCTCTGGAGTGAGCCCGAAGTCCTCCAACCGCTGCCGGACAACCTTGGACTCCAATACGCTTTGGACCTTCTGGAGATCCGTCGCCCGATTCGGAACTGAGACCGACTCGACTGCCGTCGACAAGGCAGGGGCCACCATCGCCATACCTTCCGGCGGGTCCCATCCCATCACCAGGGTGGTGATCACCAACGACCAGATCATCGTCTGTGTGAAGACAGGTACCTGCAGCACCTTCCTCATATATCTCCTCCTGCCAAATTTCACTCCCTCTGCGCGGCGATTACGAGACGCGTGGATTAGTCTGCTTACCGCATCTTGCTCCTCACAGCTTCCCGATCTGCGGCGCTTCTGGTCATACGAGGATGACGATGACCACCGCGACCAGGATGATCAACAACACTGTCAAGATGATCCCAAGCTCCCGCTCAAGCCCGCCAGGTATCAACGACTCGATCTGCATGGCCAGTTGATGTAGCTGCGCATCCGGGAGTCGGTCCAGCCGGGCATGAGCCTCCTCTGCGGAGAGGCCGAGGTCTTCCAACCGCTGCCGGATAAGTTTGTGCTCCAACACGCGTTGGACCTTCTCAAGGTCTTGAGCCCTGTTTAGATTCGAGCTCGATTCCTCCGTGGCGGTTGTTTGAGCCGGGGCCAGCATGGCTTTCGCCCCGGACGGATACCACCCCATTCCGAAGGTTGTCACAAGCAGCATCCAGATCATCGCCTGCCTCAAGACTGGCCTTAAGAGGATCCTTCTCATATCGTCTCTCCCCCCTCACAGATCCCCTTTCCTTGCGCGGTCATCATGATCCGCAAGGTCAGGGGCGCCTTCACTGCTGCGTTAACAGTTCAACGACTAGCGACCTGGCCGGTCCGGCTTTACAGGACGCTCTGGCTGGCCTAAGCGCTCGGAACGACTTGGCTGATTGAGTTGTGCATCACGTGCAGTATCGCGACCCTGCTGGCCATGTTCGCCAGCCGCCTGATCCGCGCGATCTAGGCCTCGCAGCTGGCCACCCTTGTTGCTCCGCTCGTTTTTGCCGGACGAAGCTGGTGGTGTGGTCGGGGCCTCCAGTCTGGCTTGCGCAAAGGCCATGGTGCTGAAGGCTAAGACGATCATCACCGCGAAGAGACTAGCCACAATCTGATTCCGCTTCATATTCAGTTACCTCTTTGTTGTTGCCACCTTATAATCACCGCTCCCGTCACATGCTCGTGGACAGAGTCAATGCACCGGTTAAGACCTTACCTATCTGTCCGCGCGAATCTGTTTGATTGATCGGTTCGAGGAGGTGATTTACTCAAGGCTCATTTAGCGCTCTCCTGAGGGACTGTTGAGGGGATGTTGGGCCTGCTCGGCACGACCGGCGCCGTGCCATTCTGTGGAAATTGCAACGTAATAGATATGGCATGCCCCTCTGGTGTGACCCTGGCCTCGATCTTGTCTCCAACCTTCACCTTCACCGTGCCATCCAACTTGGTTTCCTTGTTCACGTGAAGACGCACCTCATGGCCGGTGATATCCTTCACAATGTAGAACTCACCTTCGGTCATCAGCACATCGCCCTTGACAATCTGTTCAGGCATCGCCATCGTCTTGGAAGAATCGGTCAGAATTGGCTCGACCATGCTACTGAGTACCACCAGTCCGAAGCTCAGCACCGCTGCTATGACGAGAGTCCCTGTGCGCTTCATACCGACACCTCCTTTGCAGGTTTGGCCTCTGCGCAACGTACGGCCAACCTGCGCCTCTTGGAGTTGATTCCTTAGAATCTTATGTCTGTGAATCTGGATTCGGTCGGTCCACTTCGTAGGTGAATCGGACGAAACTCCGCGTCACCTTGTACTTTCGGCTGACCATATGCGACCTGCTGCAGTGGTTGCTCCTGGAGGGTGACCGTGATGTCCTGGTTGGCTCCGTTTCGCATGATACTCAACGTGATTGTTTGCCCAACCTTGAGCGCCGTGAACACCCTCATGTACTGTTCAACAGTTGTGACATCGTGGCCGTTCACTGCCACCAGAATGTCACCACCGAACACCCAGGGTTCCCCTTCGATAGTCACGCTTAGTACCCCGGCCCGTAGGCCTGCCTTCTGAGCCGGGCTGTCGTCGTCGATGTGCACAATGAGTAAGCCCTTTGCCAGCGGAATCGCGAAAAGGTCGATGACTTCTTCTGAAAGCATCTTCCCGGTAATGCCAAGCCATGGCCGGATGACATGACCATGTGATCGCAACTCGGCCATCACAGTTTTGGCGGTGTTGATCGGGATCGCAAATCCGATGTTCTGTCCGCCCGCGAGGATGGCAGTATTGATGCCGATGACACGGCCTCCCGTATCCACGAGTGGTCCGCCGCTGTTCCCCGGGTTGATGGCTGCGCTCGTCTGGATGACTCGCTCGTGGAAGGTGGCCCGAGGTTCTGGAGGTGTCCCAAACCCGCTGACCACTCCAGTGGTTAGCGCATAGCCCAACCCGAACGGGTGACCGATTGCCACGACTTCTTGTCCGATCTCAACGCGATCGGAATCGCCCAGTTGCGCCGCCGTGCGATGACCCTTGGGAAGTCCTACGCGCAGCAAGGCCAGGTCCGTGACCGGGTCGGTACCCACCAAGATGCCAATCAGCCGGCTGCCGTCATGCAGCGTCACCAAGATTTTGGCAGCTCCGTCCACTACATGGGCGTTCGTGAGGATGAAGCCTTGGGTATCCAGAAGCACACCGGATCCAATGCCACTGTTCCCCCTGCCAATCAGGTGTTCGGCCACGAGGGCCGTCTTGATGAAGACGGTGGCAGGAGCCACTTTCTTATAGATACGGACGGGGTTCTCCTGATTGGCCTCCTTGGCTTGCGTCGCCGCGTGGAACCCGCCACAAGCCCAAGTGGATAAGACCATGGTTAGCGCAAGCGCGAACTGTCGCGAAGTGCTAGGTACCATCCTTGTCATTAGAGTATCCTCTCTTCCACGTCTACTGACTGATGGGATCATCAGCCCTTCGGCTCAGGAGCAATCTTCAGGTCGGGTGCGGTCTTAACAATCTTCATGACCCTTCCCTGCACATCCAGTTCGAGACTGACACGGTCCCCCTTGGTCAATCCTTTGATGACCTCTGCGTTCGCGACCGGCAGAGACATCGTTTCCCCCTGATTGGTCTTGATGGT
>Ga0209886_1000024_pt1 | contig 35470 bp, 44 predicted proteins | sample GWRWN2_40_50_FD_187229 | JGI IMG/M metagenome (GOLD analysis project Ga0209886, IMG submission 187229) | Riverbed sediment microbial communities from areas with no vegetation in Columbia River, Washington, USA - GW-RW N2_40_50 (SPAdes)... | ecosystem: Environmental > Aquatic > Freshwater > River... | reverse complement strand
TTCCTCATATTGCAAATCTTTCATTCCTCGCGGAAGGTCTAACTTCACAATCTTGAGGATCGTGTGTCATCATTTAGATTTTGCGATTAGTTATAATAAAGCAGGACTACGACAAAGATTATTGTCCGGCGGTTTTAGATATCTTGAACACGTTACAGATGCGTATATTGAAGCGTACGGTGACACTATTGAAGAGGCCTTTTCCTATGCAGCTAAAGCTATGATCAATGTAATGTTTGAATTCAAGAAAATTCATGGGACAAGTAAGGTTGATTTTAGGGTTGAAGGAGTGGATTATTACGAATTATTATTTAATTGGTTGGAGAAAGTCCATTTACTTATCACCATAGATAGTCAAGTAATGTCAGATTTTGAGATAATCATCTCCAAATTAGACTCGATGTTCAAATTAACAGGATGGGGCATGGCTGAATCAATAGACCTTTCAAAACATGGTTATAAAACTGAAATAAAGGGAATTACCTACCATGCTATGGAGGTTCTCCAACACGACAATCAACACAAGGTCAAATTCCTGATAGATCTGTAATTGGCAAATCAAAAAATGACAAAAAATCAAGTCATACGGAGCAGACAAAAAATTGGTATTTTTACATACTAAGTTTATTGTATTATTTAATCACCTATTGATTGTGATATGAATTAGAAAAATGAAACTTATTAATACAAAGTCGCAAAGTTTTGATCAATCTTGAATTACACTTGATTTAGGTAACCGATCTTGGTTTATTTTAAATTTTTCAAAAGTGCTGCATTACAAGATTTAAATATCAATTCCAACGATAATTTGTAAGATGAGTTCAAATTCTAATAAACCCACACTCGTTGAATTATCAGAAAAAAACTTTGACGAAGTAATAGGCGGTAATAAACCGGTTCTTGTAGATTTTTGGGCAACATGGTGTGGACCATGTCAATTTATGCTTCCAATTTTTGACAAGCTTGCAAAAAAATATGAAGAAAAAGTTATTTTTGGTAGGCTGAATGTTGATGATAACCAAGGCGTCGCAATGAGATTTGATGTCTATGCAATTCCTACATTCATTGTATTCATGAATGGAAAACTCGTAGAAAAAGCTGTAGGTGCAGTTGGTGAAAAGGGACTAGAAGGTTTGCTGGACAAGTATCAATAATAGAAATAACTCTTTAATTCCAAACTTGTAAAATGCTCGAATTTGATTTGAAATTTTCTTTTGGTTTCATATATATCCAAATGAAGGATCTATCTCACGTTTTTTAGATAAAATGAAATTAAAAATTTCTTGTTCTTCTTCACTGAGCCTGTCAGAAAATCTTTCGAGTAATAGCCTTGCTTCCCTGCTATTAAGATCCGTATAAAATACATCGCCTTCGTTTATCTGTCTGCCAACCGTGGGTTCTTTTATGGACAGCGCTACTTGGGTTCCTTTGGCGGCAACTTCTAGATTTTTACCTTCATTTTGTATTTGATGAATTATACCTATTTTCTTACCTTTTTCATTAATCACAGAAGTTTTTTGCTTCAACTTGCCAATCAAAATTTCAGCACCAAATACAGCAGGATTATTTCTTCTAAAAACATACCCTTTTAAAAATTGAAATTTGCAAATTGGCGGTATTTCATTAAAAACGATTGAATCATCATGAACTTTTTCATATGTTACCCATTCAGAGTAACTCCTTACTAAATTATAAATTATTTTTTCATTAAAAATTTTGATTTTTCTTTCAAATGCTTCCTTTTCTGCATCTTCAAAAACTTTTACATTGAATCCAAGAACCACACCAAGGTAACGATCTTTTTCTCTGACGGCAGAAGCAGAAAGAACATCTTTTCGTGTAATATTACCCAAATCAGTTGATTTGATTGGAACATTTTCTTTTTTCAAAAGTTCTGTAATCGCCTCAATTGAACCTATCGTATCGCATCTTAAAATAACCCCGTTTGATTCTGTTTGTACTATTGCTGACTTGATTTCAGATTCGATATTTGATTTCAATCTTTCTTCATCTTCAGGACTTTTGACAACATAGAGTGGACTGCCAGCAAGCACGCCTTCTAAATCTGGGGAGGTTATTTTTAATCCTGCAGCAGCAATAACTTTATCAACATGTCTAAATTTATCCCTTGGATCTCTCATTTCATCCAAAGGTTTAGGGAGTAATAATGCTTTAATTTTCGTAACAGTAACACTGTCCTTTTTGGCAACAACGATTCTGTCACCATGTTTAAGAGTACCATCAAGTAGAATAACATTTGCTGATGGTCCTAGGCCAATTTCATCATTTACTTCAAGAACGATACCTTTTGTCTCAGTCTCATGCCGTTCCAATCTTTTAGACAGATATTGTTGAGTTAAACCCACAAGAACTGCAAGCAATTCAGGTATTCCCGTTCCTTTTACAGCACTTACCGGAACAATAGCCAGCTCCTTTGTAAAATCCTTGACTCGCCAAAAGGCTTCAGAACTATATCCTAATCGGGACAGCGCGCCTACAACATTGTAGACTTTTTCATCCAAATATGATAAAATCGTTGGGTCCTGAATTTTAAGCTGTTCTGCAATTAGAATGGAATTGTTTTTTTTCCAGCCAGATATTTGATCTATTTTGTTGAGGGCTATGACAAACGGTACTTTCCTGTTCTTCAGTATATCTAAACTTTCGATCGTTTGGGCTTCAAGTCCCTTATTAACATCAACAACAACTATTGCGATATCTGCGGCAGAACCTCCCCGCATACGAAGATTTGCGAAGACTTCATGGCCTGGCGTATCTATTACAAGAAGACCTGGAACAGGATTCTCTGACTTTGATAATTGATCAAATAATTTTCCTGTTATTTCTTTAATAGTTTCTATTGGGAAATAACTTGCACCAATATGTTGAGTTATTCCTCCTACTTCTCTGGACTGTACGGCTGTCCCGCGAATCTTGTCAAGTAAGGACGTTTTACCAGAGTCTACATGACCCAATACAACTACAACTGGTTGGCGGAGTGTCACTTAATTAAAAATGATTTTAGACTCTTTTATGAAGCTTTCAGCGGAATCAGAAGCATGGATTATGTTATCTGTTAATCCGATTCCAAGATCTCCTCTAATAGTTCCTGGTAAAGCTTCTGACGATTTTGTGTTTCCAACCATTAATCTTACTGTTGAAACGGCGTTGGTTCCTTCTAAAATACATCCAACTGTTTTACCTGAACAGATGAATGAAACTAGTTCATCAAAAAAGTGCTTGTCTTTATGAGATTCATAAAACCTTTTTGCTGTATCAACATCAAATTGAAATAATTTTAGGTTAACTATTTGAAAGCCTTTCTGCTCAAATCTGGAAATAATTTTTCCAACAAGGCCCTTCTTAAAACCATCAGGTTTCACTACTATAAGGGTTTGTTCTAAATTTGACATCTTTAATCTTTACTTTTTGACCTTAATCCCACCTTTGACATATTTACGTGTCCATTTCAATTTTCTCGGATCACGTTTTAACCTTAGGTTTTTCTTGCATTTTGGAGAACATGTCCATTGAATAGATCCATCGTTTTTTATTAACATCATTCCTGCATCTGTAGGAATATGTTTTCCGCAAAAGAAACAATTACGAAGAGAAGCAGCTGCTTTGCTCAATTGATATCACTATTTTATCTTTCTTGCCTCTCTTTCAGTTTCTCTCAGCATAAGTATGTCTTTCATTCTAACGGATCCCTTAACATTTCTTGTAAGAATTCGACCTTTATCTTTTCCTTCTAAAACCTTTACTCTAACTTGGATTACTTCACCTGCAATACCTGTTCTTCCTACTATTTGGATAACTTCTGCTGGCGTTACTTTTACTTCCGCGGCTTTACTCAAAGGTGAAATCACTCCTTCTTGTCTTTAATACTAGATAATGCACTAATAATCTGGTCCACGATATGTTGACCCTCTCCTGCATCAATTATTGTTGCGGCAGCAGAGCCAACTTCAATTCCAAGCGATTCACCTAATTGTTGCTTGCTTGGTACGAAAATGTATGGAGTGTTTCGCTCATCACAGATGATTGGGATGTGTGCAACTACTTCAGGTGGTTGTACATCCTCTGCAATTACCACCAATTTACCAACTCCCCTTTCTACCGCCTTTGTAGTTTCATTGGTTCCTTTTCTAACGCTTCCACTTTGTTTGGCTACTCTGACAGCCTCATACACTGCATTGACAAGATCTTTTGGAGTTTCAAATTTTACATAAAACGGTTTACTCATTTTATAATCCATCACCCATTGGGATCATCTTTAATCTACTGAATACAAGCAGAGGAGTATTAAAAATGTTGCCGAAAAAATATTATTTTTCATCTAATGTCTCACTAACAAGACGTGTATATTCATGAACTTTGGAATTGATTAGTAATTCATCTGTTGATTCTCCATAAATTCTAATCAACGGTTCAGTCCCACTGGGGCGTAGCATTATCCAACTTTCATCATCAAACCAAATCTTGACACCATCAAGAGTTTCAACTTTTTTCGGACTCCCGTGATTCTTGAATTTATTTATCAATTTTTGAGTTAATTCAATATCAGAACAATGAAATTTAGATTTGTATTGGTATACGAGAGGAAGAGATGACAATAATTCTGAAAGGGGCTTTTCTTTTGACGCTAGTAAATCTAGCATCAATGCAGTGGTCAATGCGCCATCTCTAACCTGATTTAATTTTCCATACATGAAACCCCCGTTTTCTTCCAACCCAATAACTGCTTTTTGCTTGATCATTTCACGAGACACCTCAACACTGCCAACCTTTGTATGAATAATTTTGGAACCATTTTCTTCTGCAATTTTTGTCAAGATATGTGTAGTGTTTATCGGGCAAACTATTTTCGCTTTCTGATGCCGATCAGATATCAAGTATTTGGCCAATAAAGTTCCTGTTTTATCGCCCCAAATGATGGTTCCATGTTCATCGCAAAATATGCATCTATCTCCATCTCCGTCATACGCAACGCCAAAGTCAGTTTTAGTTTCTTTTGCAACAAAACTCAACAAATCTAGGTTTGATGGAGTTGGTTCTGATCCTCTTCCAGGGAAATTTCCATCCAATGTTCCATTAAGCGTTATTACCGTACATCCAAGCCTTTTAGCCAATAATGGTGCAACTAGAGCTTGAACTCCATTTCCTAAATCCATCGTTATTCTAAATTTATGTTTCTTAATTTTTTCTACATTTACTAAATCTAGGACATCATCAATATAGCGTTCAATAATCATATCTTCTTTGAAATTCTGTCCTATTTTATCTGAATTAATAAACGATTTATTTCTAAAAATCTCTTCAACCACAGACTCATCATCTCGTGATAATTCAACTCCATCATTTGCAATTGGTTTTACCCCGTTGTATTCTGGAGGATTATGAGAGGCAGTAATCATAACACCGCCTTCATATTGATTTTTTTTTGTTGCATACTGAAGACAGGGTGTTGGTACAAGACCTGCATCTACTGTATTCAGTCCATTAGAATTTAAGACAGCAGTAACAATATTAAACATAATATTATTTGAATTTCGGCCATCTCTTCCCACCAAGATTGTTCCTTCTTTGTAAAAAGCTGCCAATGATTGAGTAACATCGACTAAGAAATCTAGAGTAAGATCTTTTCCAAAAACTCCTCTAATTCCATTAGTACCAAATAATGGCATATTCTTGTTCTACATAACTAAACACCAATATATTCTAAATAATAGATAAATTTGGCCGCATAACTTTCAATAGCGGACAAATCGATGCGGGGGTTGCCAAGCCAGGTCAACGGCGCAGGTCTCGTGAAAAGCGAGTGCGAAGCTTAGAATGAATATCATTCACATTCCTAGATCCCTGTTCCTTAGGGATCCGTGGGTTCAAATCCCACCCCCCGCACACTAATTTACTAGTAAATTTTTGCTTCGATACTAGTTACTCTAGTTTAACTATCTTGATAGTAGGTTTCTTCAGCTTTAATATGAGAATGAATGTATTTTGACTGAATCAAACACTGCATAATTTTTTGTGTTTTTCATCATGAAAGTGAAGTTCGCAAAAGTCTCCATTACATGTATAGCAATGCCATCCTGAAAGCGTATAGCACACTGAACACTTTCTTGTTGGGTTATTATAATCAAAATCTTTTCTTGATTTCTTAAAAATTTTCTGTCTCTGTTCCGGACTCATTTCTTGCAAACCATATTGTGAAGAGCAATCATGAATAACATATCTATCTATACTAATTTGTTGAACATAAATTCACTAAAAGTGTATTTATCATCGCTTTAGAATTGAAATCAACTTATTTAAGTATTAGTTTTTTTAGAATCCTTTATTTTTGAGGGTTCTTAATCGATTGTATATTGAACATGAATGATAAACTACTGGTTGAGGTAACAGTTGTAGGTAAAGATAGAAAGGGGGTAGTTGCCGACGTAACAAATTTTATTTTTAAAAACGATGGAAACATTGAACAAATAAATCAAAATGTTATCAATGGATTATTTGGAATGCAATTGGAGGCGTCATTCCATCATCATGATTTCAATAAAAAATTATTTGATACCGAACTAAAAACTCTGGCAAAAAAATTAGATATGGAAGTAAAAATTCATTATCAAGAGCCTAAAAGATTAAAGAACCTTGCAATTTTTGTTAGCAAAGAAAGTCATTGCCTGATTAAATTGTTGGATGCAAAAGTATCTGGTCAAATACATGCAAATATTGTTGTCATCATAGGAAGTGAAAATACAACTAGTGCTATTGCAAAAAAACACAATATTCCATTTTATCATATAGTACACTCCATGCAAACAGATGCAGAAGAACAAATCCTTGACATAATGGATCGCTACAATGTGGATTTGATAGTGTTGGGAAGATACATGAGATTATTGACTCCAAACTTTGTCTGGAGGTACCCTGATCGGATAATTAACATTCACCCGTCATTGTTGCCTGCATTCCCGGGGGCATATGCGTATGTCCAGGCTTATGAAAGAGGTGCAAAAATCGTTGGGTGCACTGCTCATTTTGTGACAGAAGATCTTGACCAGGGACCTATTATCTGTCAGGAATCATTCAGGGTTAGACAGGAAGATACAGTAGACACAATTAAGAGAAGAGGACAGAGACTAGAAGCGGTAACATTGCTAGAAGCAGTAACGCTATTCCTAGAAAACCGTATTGATGTTAATTGGGGACGGGTTGTGATCAAAGACGCAATGAATATTGAAACCAGGAGATGAATATTAAACATTGAACATTTGTTTGATTAGTTTAATAACTCATTTGAATATGTGTAATATCAATGTCTATATACAATCTCAGTAGTTATGAGATAAAAAATAAAAAAAGGAAACTAATAATCCCTCTAGGTTCCATAGAGCAACATGGCCCACATCTTCCCATAACTACCGATACAATAATTGCAGGGTATCTAGCAAACCAAATTTCAAAAAAAATTTCATCATATGTTCTACCAAGTATTCCTTATGGAGTATCATACGAACACAAGCCATTTTTCAATATTTCAATAAGTAATGATCTACTTTCAGAATTTTTAAGTCAAATATGTATTTCATTGGGAGAAAATGGTTTTAATTATGTAATTATACTAAATGCCCACCATGGAAACATGGGGGTAGTACAATATGTTCCTCAAAAAGTAGCAAAGAATAACGCAAGATTAAACGTATTTGGGATTAATTATTGGCCTTTGATTGAAAGGGAATTTGACCATGCTGGTTTTGTAGAGACTTCATTAATGCTCGCTATTGCACCAAAGCTAGTCCGCATGGAAAAAGCCAAAAGAGGCTATGTCGACCAAAAGAGATTGCATTCTACATATTCAACTTTTCTGAATAATCCATCCTCATTTAAGATAACAAAAAATGGGGTTTGGGGTGATCCCATAAAAGCAACTAAAAAAGAAGGTGAAAAAATAATTTCAGTTACAATAAAGAATCTTATTAGATCAATAAAAGAACTCGATGAACTCCTTGTATTATAGAAGCAATCTAATTTTTGGATCTCAAAATTGGATATTATGTTAGTAAAATTATATCACGCTAAATAATAACTATTAATTCCAAAAAATTATTTTTGCGTAAAATGTAGCGATTTATTATTAACTTTAATATAGACCTTCATTACGCAATACCATAGGTAGTGAAATAGTTGTCCATTGATATGGCTGTAAAGGTACTTGACGAGAGTTTAGGTAAAATAGTTCTTATAAAACTGAAAGGGAGTAAAGTTATTCGTGGAAATTTACATGGTTTTGATCAACATATGAATTTGCTACTAGACAATTCAGTTGAATTATTTGACGAAGGAAAATCTAATGAAATTGGAACTATTGTTGTAAGGGGAGATAACGTTGTTATGATATCTCCACCGCCAGTCTGACAGTCTAAATTTAATGCTATTGGAGGAAAATTAGAATGACTAAAGGAACAACATCAATGGGAAAATTCACTAGAAAGAAGACCCATATAAGATGTAGAAGGTGTGGCAATAACTCATTTCACAAAAGGGATAAGCGTTGCGCAAAATGCGGATATCCGGATCCAAAAACAAGGAAATATGATTGGATTAAACGCAGAGTGATCTAAGCATTCTAAGGACAAGACTTAACAGTATGTTGTAATGTAATATCTTAAAGTTGGACTTGCTTATTGCATCATTTTCAATAGGGCTGGGTGCAATATCTTCTCTAGTTTTTCATCAAATAAGAAAGCAAAGAATAGTCCGAGTTCGTAAGAACAAGAAAAATAGAAATGATGAAAATTACTTTGATATGAATAAAAGTAGTTCGGATCTTAAAATTATGAAAAATGAGTTGGATTCATTGGAAGTCGAAAGATCGATAATTAGTAGTTCTGTGAGAAGAATACATGAAACTTTTCGAGAAGGTAAGCTAAGTAAATTGGAATTCGACAGATTAATGATAAAATACGGTGAAGATTTAAAAAAATGCGATGAAGAAATTGAGCAAACTCGATCTGTTGTCGATCTTTATGAGTTGAGTACAGTAAAGAACAATCTTGTTTCCATTATAGAAAACAAAATTAAACTTATTGATACTAGGTTAAACGAGATCTCGAACAAAAATGTCAAGATGTTGACAAAACAACCCCCACATGGAACCACGCATCAAAATTATGCGAATACCTCATTAAGTCAAAAAAATCTAGATTATTCCTTACGTACGGAAGCTGAAAAGATAAAGAAATTGGAGACCGAAATTACTGAAGCACTTAAAAAACTAGATAGATATGAACCCACAAAATCAAAAGGTATTGGAAAGGATGAAGTATTAAAAAGTGATATAGACATATCACGTCGCGTGAATGGGCCTAACAAAAAAGATCCCCTTAGAAATTTCAAACCATCAGAGTAGATTAAAAAAATAATTAGATGGATATTCGTTTACTTTCTAAGGATCCAATAATTTCATATTTGGGATGTGATTATTTTCCTATCTTAAACATCTTGGTACCGCACGTTGAACATATTCCTTGTGTTGCCGGCTTTCCATTTTTCATTGTTATCTTCTTTTCATCATTCATAATCCTTTTCTGTTTACACTTTACACAATATCCTTCCATGAAAAATAGATTTCATGTGTGCATAAAAACATTATGTATGGAATCCCCGTTTAAACTGGAAAATCGACCACTATTGTTCCAAATAGGAAAACTATATAATATTTGTCTTAATATTGTACAATTTATTTCTAGTTGCGGTACAACACTACATGTCGCATTCCATTTGGGAATATGGTGCTATAAAAAACTGAATATTATCTTTGGCTTTCAAATTACCTAGAAATCTTGCAATTTGACAATTTAATAGAGCATTGAAAATTTATAAGTAATTCCAAACTTCGTTGAAAGTTAAATGAAAATTACTGTGATTGGAGCTGGCAGGGTAGGTTCTTCTGTGGCACTGAATTGTTCTATTAGAGAGCTGGGCGATATTTGCCTGCTTGATATTGTAGAAGGTTTACCTCAAGGTGAGGCAATGGATATTAATCATCAACTTGCAGAACGCGGGATAGACTGTACCATAAGAGGCTCTAATAACTATGAAGACATGAAAGAGTCAGATTTTGTAGTTATTGTGGCGGGAGTAGGTAGAAAACCAGGTATGACACGTATGGATTTACTGAAAACGAATGTTGAGATAGTCAAAGGGGTATGCAACAAAATAAAGAATTATGCTCAAAATTCAAAGATTATAGTCGTAACAAACCCACTCGATCCATTGACATACCTTGTTATCAAGTCTTTGGAGGGACAAAAAACCAAGATAATGGGTATGGGTGGAATGCTAGATCTCTCCCGATTTAAAGAACTCATTAGTACAGTGACAGGTATATCTAGAGATTCGATTCAAGCGATGGTCATAAGCGAACATGGAGAGAATATGCTGCCACTTGTTAGATTTTCAAGTATTAGTGGAATACCATTAACTGAATTCATAACAACAGAACAATCAGAAGATCTAATCAACAAGACAAAAAAGATAGCTGCTGAAGTTATTTCATTAAAAGGTGCGACTGTTTATGCTCCAGGAAATGCCGTTTCAACAATGATAGAGTGTATTGTAAAAAACAAAAGAGCAATACTTCCAGTTTCGGCATTACTTGAAGGAGAATATGGTTGTAACGACATGTGTATCGGTGTACCTTGTGTTCTGGGAAGGGAAGGAATAGAAAAAATAATCGAACTAAAATTAGATGAAAATGAACTGAAAGTATTTAACCTAGGAGTACAGAGTGTGAAAAACGCAATTGAAAATCTTTCACTTTAACCAAAATATAGAACCCAAAAATAACTTATCCAAAAATGGAAATTAAGATAATATTAGAAAAACTAGCAAATGGCGAAATATCAGTCGCTACCGCAGAACAAGAATTAAGAATTTATTCGATTGAATATGTAGAAAAAAATTTAGCAAAAATAGATCCACTGCGTGAGGTAAGGACTGGAATACCTGAGGTAATTTTCGCTCAAGGAAAAGAGTTTAAAGATCTGTTAAAAATTATCCTTGCAACAGTTTCTAAAAAAAATTTTGCTGTTGTAAGTAAAGTTAGTCCGGAATATAAAGAAAAATTATGCAAAGAGCTTGAAAAAAACAATTTGAAAATTAAGGGGGGAATCAATACAATATTAGTTTCTACTAAATCTCACAAATTTGTAAAAAGAAATGGAAAAGTAGGTATACTTTGTGCCGGAACATCTGATATTAAGATAGCCGAAGAAGCTAAAATCATGGCAGAAGTAATGGGCAGTGAAACTCTGATAGAATATGACGTTGGGATTTCAGGTATCCATAGAACATTGAAGGCCATTAAAAACATGATAAATGCTAAAGTTCATGTAATAATTGTTGTAGCTGGTATGGAAGGCGCATTAGGCTCTTTTGTCTCTTCAGTTATCGACATCCCGGTTGTGGGAGTTCCAACTTCAATTGGATACGGGTTTGGATCAAATGGCATTGCTGCTTTGGCTTCGATGCTTCAAACATGTTCTATGGGTATGACCGTCGTAAATATTGATAATGGGATAGGCGCAGGCGCATTCGCTGCAATGATTGCAAATAAAATGTCAATGGAACCTAAAAAGAAACTAACATGATGAAGATTTATAAGTAATTTATATTGTTGTCAAATTTATAAAAGGGTAGACAGGTGGATTTTTAGTTTATGGTTTATACTTCTACATTCAGAAGGATTAGGCAAAGAAAGACAAATTACAGAAAGCGAGAAAAATTACTAATTGGTAAAAAGGATTTTGTAACAGTTAACGTCAGTGACCAAAATGTTTCTGCACAATTGATTAGACCAAACCTCCTTGGGGATACAGTAATGGCTTCAGTACACAGTAACGAATTACTATCGTATGGCTGGAAGGGTTCGCGCAAAAATATGCCTTCTTGTTATCTAGTTGGTCTCTTATTAGGTAAAAAATGCATTCAGAAAAAGATTACTAAAGCCATATTATATATCGGGAAAAGACATTTTACGACAAAAATTGCTGCATGTTTGAAAGGTCTGTCTGAGGCAGGATTGGAAATGCCTTTTTCAGAAAATATTATTCCTTCTGAGGAAAGGATTCAAGGAAATCACATCGCAGAATATGCAAAAAAACTAAAAACAAACGATGACCTTTATAAGTCAAGATTTTCTTCTAATTTGGGTTTAGGCTTAGAACCAGAAAAATATCCGATTCATTTTTCAGAAGTAAAAGATAGGATTGTAAATGACAAGACAGAAAAAAAATCAGATAAACAATCTAAATCTTTGTCTAAACCTAAATCACACAAAAAGAAAGGAGATTTAAAATGAGTATTTCAAGAAGTAGTGAACAGCCTACAGTCTGGAAGCCTCGTACAGCGCTAGGACAGATGGTAATAGAAAATAAGATTAGTTCAATGGAGCAGATTTATGAAAATGGCATGCGCATACAAGAGTCCGAAATAGTAAAACACTTGCTTCCAGATATAAAGAGTCAGGTTGTGCATGTAGGCATAGTACAGAAACAAACTGATGCTGGAGAGATGACTAGATTTAGTGCATTAGTTGCTGTTGGCAATGAAGCAGGATGGTTTGGAATAGGTATGGGCAAGGCTTCTCAGATGAGAATTGCAATTGATAAAGCCACAATTAATTCGTACCTTCATATCATTCCTGTGAAATTGGGTTGCGGTAGTTGGGAATGTCGGTGCACGCAGCTTCACTCTATACCTTTTAATGTTCGAGGAAGAGGAGGCAGTGTTAAAGTAGAGATTCTACCGGGACCAAGAGGATTAGGACTTGTAGCAGGGGAAAATATAAAAAATCTATTAAAACTGGCAGGGATTAAAGATGCGTGGACAAAATCATTTGGTTCTACTAATACAATGACTTCTACTGCGATGGCAATATTTGATGCCTTAAATTCAACTTACATTACAGGCTGAAATGGAATGGCTTTTTTAGTAGTTAGAATGAGAGGAACAGTAAATGTACCATACTGGGCAATAACTACCTTAAAGAATCTTAATTTAGACAAAAAGTTTTCTGCTACGCTGGTGCCTGAAACATCGAATTATTTAGGAATGCTAAGGAAAATTAATCAATGGGTAGCATGGTCAAAAGCAGATTCAGAAATTGTAAAAACCTTAATTGAAAAAAGAGGTAAAAAAAGAAATCTCAAATCAGTTTCAATAATGAAGAAAGGAAGTGAGAATACAGACGAATATAAGGGCATTGAGGAACTGGTGGATGTCGTTGTAAATGATAAAATAAAATTCTCTGATCAAAACAATATCAAACCCTGGTTTAGTTTGAATCCACCAAAAGGCGGTTTTAAAAAGAATACAAAAAAACAATTCTCAGATGGCGGTATCCTCGGAAATAACAAAGATTTGCTTGAAATTGTAAAAAAAATGGTATGAAGTGATTAAACAAAAAATGAGTTTTACATTTATATTTACACATACTCTTGATTGTATAAGGCGTATCATGTATGGCAACTAGATTGAGAAAAAGCCGTAGACACCGAGGTTCGAGATATTGCGGGTGGGGTCAGATCGGGCAACATAGACAATCTGGTAGCCGTGGAGGAATAGGCGGAGGCGGAAAACATAAGCATTTTTGGATACGTACAGTAATTGAGGAGCCAAATCATTTTGGGCATGATCCACTTAATTCATATAGCAGATTTTTAGTCAAAAAATGGATAAATTTAAGAGATCTTAAGACTCTTTCATTTAGACATGTTGGTAAAAAGGGTGAAAAGACTATTCTGGATCTTGGATCGTTGGGAATTCAAAAACTCTTGGGCGGTGGAAATATTAATGAAAGTTATGTAATTAAGGTAGCACAGGTATCTGCAAGTGCTAAAAAGAAAATAGAATCCGTGGGAGGTACTATAATTTCAAATGAGCACAGTTCACAGTGAAAGTATCGTCCGTACAGTAGTAAAGAAGGTATCAGCTTATATCCCACAAGTTGAGAAACCCAAAAAGAAAATCGGATTAAGTGAGAAATTCATATGGTGTGGAATAGCGCTTTTTGCATATCTTGTTATGGGTCAGGTTCCGCTCTATGGTGTAACAAGCGCACCACAATTTGATTTCTTAGCGTTTGCAAGAGTCATATTTGCAGCACAACAAGGAACGCTATTAGAATTAGGGATTGGACCAATTGTTACTGCCGGTTTGTTAATGCAGTTATTAAAAGGCTCAGAGCTGATAAAGTTAAATTTCAAGGATCCCGATGATCGATCTCTCTTCACCTCAGCAACCAAGATAGTTACAATCATTGTTATAGTTGCAGAGGGATCTTTGTATGGTGTTAGCGTATATGGCGGTCTACTCGCCAGTCCAAGTCTTATACCCATATTAGTTACACAACTTGTAGGGGCAAGTATTGTTGTAATGTACCTTGATGAACTAATTCAAAAAGGATGGGGTCTTGGTTCTGGCATAAGCCTGTTTATAATGGCAGGTGTGGCCCAAGGAATTTTATGGAGTATATTTAGTCCTATGCCTGCCCAAGATGGACCAGTGGGTGTATTTCCGTACATCATAGATTCTGCAATTAATGGCGACCTTTCGAGTGCACTATTTAGGAGTGGACAGCTACCAAGTATCTTTGGATTAATTGTTACATCTCTGATTTTGCTGGCTCTTGTCTATACTCAGGGAATTCATGTGGATATACCTATAGTGTCTACGAAGTATCGAGGATTTACTGCCGTCTATCCAATAAAGTTACTGTATACGTCAAACATTCCAGTTATATTAGCTTCGGCGCTGTTAGCAAACGCGGTATTCATGGGGCAGATGTTATGGGCAAACTATAATCCTGAGAATGAAAATCCAATGTTCAACATTATCGCCCAATTTGATCCTCAAAGCTCGCAGCAACCTACTGGAGGTATTTTGTATTACATCACAGCGCCCAGGACCTTTGAGCATGCACTTCAGGATCCTTTTAAAACGGTAATATACATTATATTTTTGACTGGTATTGTTACGGTGTTCGGACGTCTATGGGTCGAATTAGGAGGATTATCTCCTAAATCTGCTGCAAAGAATCTATTGGATGCCGATGTACAGGTTCCAGGCTTCAGGCGTAGTCAAAGTTCCGTTCAAACTCTACTAAACAAGTACATACCAGCAGTCACAATAGCAGGCGGAATTATAATAGGGCTATTAGCATCTGTTTCAAACGTATTAAACGTATTTGGCACTGGAATTGGAATATTACTTATGGTGGATATCTTGGTAAATTATTATAACCTGCTAATTCGTGAACAAGTGGATATTCATATGCCTAAATTGGCGGCACTCCTTGGAAGAACCTAGGAAAAAAAAAGTTATCATTGTTGGTATTCCTGGCGTAGGAAAAAGTACAATCATTTCTAATGCTACAGAGATATTACAAAATATTGGAACGACTATCCGTACTGTTGTATTTGGAACAGTAATGTTTGAAGAAGCAAAAAAATTGGGAATAAATGATAGGGATCAGTTAAGAAAACTTTCCATAGAAGTACAGCAAAAATTGCAAGCAATGACAGCTGATTATATTTCAAGCTTAAATGAATTAGTAGTGGTTGTAGATACCCATCTTTTCATCAAGACACCATCGAGCTATTATCCAGGATTGCCAATGAATTTGATTTTGAAAATAAACCCCGATAGGCTGATTTTGGTAACTGCAGACTCGGAAGAAATTCTCAGAAGAAGAAAAAAGGACAATACGCGAACAAGAGATACAATTACAGATGAAGAAATCAAAAGGGATCTTGATGTTTCCTTGTCAATGATATCGTGCCTTTCTATTTTAACTGGGGCGCCATTTGAAATCATTTATAATCATGATAATAGGATAGATTCTGCTACTTCACTTATGGTGGAACTATTAAAAAAATCCAATTAATTGACGAAGATGATATTATGAGTTGCATATATATGAATAGTGGGTTGACAATAGTAGATTACTGGAGTATGATGCATTGATACTAAAAAATAAGCAAGATATCAGTGTAGTTATATCAGGCAGTGCCGCTGTTGGTAAAACTACACTGGCCCACGCTCTTGCAAAGGAATTTGGATTTAAATTGTACAATGGGGGAGATATCTTAAAGGAAATAGCACGACAACAAGGATACTCAGTAACTGGGAATGATTGGTGGGATTCTAATGAAGCAATAGGATTTATGAAAGAACGAAAAAAGAATTCCATATATGATAGACAAGTAGACGAAAAATTAACTAATATTGCTAAAAAAGGTAACGTTATTATTACTAGCCATACACTGCCCTGGTTAACTCCTGAACCAATTACATTTTGGTTAAGTGCATCTCCACAGAAAAGATCGGAAAGAATGTCAAAACGGGATAAAATCTCAATAGAAGAAGCTCTGCGTATTGTAAGAATGAGAGACAGGGAAAATAAGAAAATCTACAAGAAAATATATGGTGCTAAATTTGGAGATGGACTTGAAGTATTTGATTTCATGATTAATACTGAACTTCTTAGTCTGGATTCACTAGTTTATTTGTGTAAAGAAATCATGAAGAAGATGAAAATTCAGTAGTATCCAGTGACAGTGACATGACCTTAAAATTTGATACTTTAGAGATCATAAATGACGATGTTACTAATAATAAGTATGGATATTACCCTAATAGTAGACCATTGGAAGTTCTATTAGATAATGGAATTATATTGCTGGATAAACCTTCGGGACCCACAAGCCATGAACTGGTCGCTTGGACAAAAAGAATCTTGGGTATAACTAAGGCGGGGCATAGTGGTACCTTGGATCCCGGTACTACCGGTCTCTTACCAATCGGATTGGGCGATGCGACAAAAGCGTTATCAATACTATTGTTAGGACCAAAGGAATATTACGCAATTGCGAGAATTCATCAACAAAAAGATCTGGATCAAATTGATAGTGTCATTAGAGAATTTACGGGAGAGATTTACCAAAGGCCTCCGCAGAGATCCTCTGTAAAAAGGTCAACTCGTGTTAGAACAATATATGAAATACAAATCCTAGAAAGTGTAGAAAAGACTATTCTTTTGCGCATATTGTGTGAAGCTGGAACTTACATAAGAAAACTTGTTTATGATATTGGTGAAATTCTTGGAACAGGAGCAACAATGTTTGAGTTGAGGAGGACAAGAGTGAGTATCTTTTCAGAAGCATCTGATAAGTTAATAAGATTACATGATTTGGTTGATGCTGTAGAAACCTATAAAGAGACAAAAGAAGAGGAAAATATTCGCTCCATTATAAAACCAATTGAAATGGCACTTGAAGGAATTACATGTGTTGCAGTAAAAGATTCAGCGGTAGATGCACTTTGCCATGGCGCACAAGTGGCAATTCCAGGAATTGTAGGTATTGATAAGGATATAAGAAAAGGAAATTTGGTTGGAATCTATACGCTAAAGGGAGAAATTATTGCTCTAGGAGACGCGAGTATGACTTCAGAAGAAATTAGGGAAAACGACAAAGGGATAGCATTCAATATAAAAAGGTTGATAATGAAGCCTGATACTTATCCACGTGGCTGGAAGACCAAGACCAATAAAAACTTGGAATATAAATAAAAAATTGAGTCCCTTCGCTTTAATACGTTACTGTTGATTTTAATGCGTAGTTTGATACTCTATCCTATCCGATAAAGGATTATTCATCTTGGCCGCCATCTTCAGGATTATCGTTCTCGTCTTTTGAGTCAGTAGCGTTAAGCATACTGGTAACGTTAGATTTATTGAGGAGCTCCTTTAGAGGCTGTGCGGCTGTTGCGTTGGTAGCATTTGTAATTGCTTCTTCTTCCCCTCCTGCTTGAGTTTGTTCTTCTTCGGCTGTATTAGCTTGTTCTTCTTCGCCTTCAGCTTGTTTTTGTTCTTCTTTTGTCTGAGCTGGTTGTTCTCCACTAGTAGCATTTGTAATATTAGTCTCTTCTCCTCCTGCTTGAGTTTGTTCTTCTTCGGCTGTATTAGCTTGTTCTTCTTCGCCTTCAGCTTGTTTTTGTTCTTCTTTTGTCTGAGCTGGTTGTTCTCCACTAGTAGCATTTGTCACATTAGTCTCTTCTCCTCCTGCTTGAGCTTGTTCTTCTCCTCCAGTAGCATTTGTCATATTAGTTTCGACTATACCAAAAGGCTCTTCTCCTCTGGTTACAGTTGTTGCATTAGTTTCTTCTCCTCCTTCAGTTTCTTCTGTAGTTGCATTTGCAGTCGGTTCATCTTCTTCCTCTTGTCCACCTGTAGCATTAGTTAGAGATGAGGAGACTGATTCAATTTGTTTAATATCTTCTGGGGATGCAAGCTGAAGAAATGATTTGTTATCTTTAGATTTCTCAGATGTTATTTTTTCCAACACATCACTTGGAGCAAGACCAACACCTGTAGTATTTTTCAAATCTTCATCAACAAATTTTATAATCTTTGTTGAGTTTGCAGGAAGCACCTCTAATATTTCAGTTCTATTGGTGATGGAAAGTGGATCCCTATCAGGATCTTTAACTGGGGTTTCTTTTGGCAAATCTTCTACTTTAGTTGCATCTGATGGTGGGGGTGGCGGGGCAGCTCCATCTTCAGTATCCGGTACAAATCCCGGATTTAGACCCTCAGCTGTTGGTCTTTCTGTATCAGTTGTATTTGTTGTATTTGCAACTTGACCAAAAATTTCTTGATTTTGAGTTGGGAGTATGATAAATAGCGCTGATGCCAGTAATAATAAACCTACAAAACCGTATTTTAATACCTTCATTTCAAGACATACATTTAACATGTTAACGATAATTTAAACAATGCTAATAAGATTTGTGGATTTGGAAGATATATTAATTCACTAGAGAGTATCTACACAAAAAGAATTGAAAAATTAGTTGTTTACAAGGGAATAGTTATATCGATGTATAAAAACAAAATTTTGCGGTCACTAAAAAATATTTAGAAATCTTCGCAATTTGATTTCTTGGTGTCACCTTGTGACGGATGATAGTCTAAGATAATGTCATCTCCACTTCCACAGTCAAATTTATCAGCTCCTGAACCTCCTCTGAGTACGTCATCATCTTTTCCACCATAGAGTTTATCATTTCCCTTTCCTCCTGATAGTCTATCATCTCCACTTCCTCCAAATATGTTATCCTTACCTGCATAACCTTTTAGTTTATCATCACCCTGTTCTCCATATACCCAATCATTTCCTCTGTTTCCTGCTGCCCAATCATCTCCTCGACTTGCAAAAATGACGTCGTTGCCTCTGTTTCCTTCTATTATATCATTTCCCTTTCCTCCTGTTATATCATCATCGCCACTATTACCCTGAATCACATCAGTACTCCTTCCACCATAAATGGTGTCTTCACCGCCATTACCTTCAACTATGTCTTCATTATCTCCTGCTAATATGAAATCATCACCAGAATTTCCAATAATATTGTCTTCTCCATCATGTCCGTACAAATTATCTTCCCCTGATTTTCCCCACATTATATCGTCACCGTCCAATCCCCAGATGCTATCATCATCATTAGTTCCTGGGAGAACGTCATCATCATTTGTTCCTACTATATTGTCTGCCCATGCACTAGAAACAACTGAAGGAGATAGTGCAACCGCCAACATCGCAATTAAAGCAACAAATATTTTTTTACCGTTGATAATCTTATAGTACATCTCTTATCTACAACTAGTATAATGTCCACTAATTTAAGCAGTACTTTTTTTGCCTAGATTCTGACTGTAAGTATGGCAATGTACCTGTCTACCCATAATACTCCTCAAATCGGATTTTTGACTAATTTCATGAAGGTAGATCAAAAAATACGCCGGGAGAGGGATTTGAACCCTTATGCCAATCTCCGGGGTTCATACCCTCGTAATAGTCTCTCCATAATCAACAAGTCAAATATGAATGGGCTTGGTAGAGCTGTGAGCAAATTTGCATGCAGCTCTTTGTATCAAAACAGGTATACGTGTGCAGTGGCGCACAAACATCCATATCAAGGAATTCTTCGAGTTGAGTCATAGCTTCCTTACTTACATCGAGTCGCTTATCATGCGTTACTGTTTCAGGAACCCTAACTGAGAATTGAAATTTGTCCGGCATCGCTTTGGTCATGTTGACAAATGTTTCTTTTGTCATATATTTGTAGAATTTTTCATAGAATGTAGCATCCATTTCAGCTGTATTAAAAAATTGGGAATAATACTGTAGTCTTTTGGTATTCGTGTCAGGGTAGAAAACTTTAGTCCATCCGCCCTTGTTAACAGAATCGGCATAACTCCAGCCGGAGCAGCCTATTAGCACAGCCATAAATTACTCATGCAATAGATGCAATAAATACAAATATAGTTTGTTTATTATTTCACAAAAATTAAGTGAAACTCAGAAAGTGGAATTCGAAACCATCAGCTATGGGGGGATTCATACAATTAGATTTATTTTATAGAATGTCTCCGGCTGGTACTAGTATGCTTTATTTCTCTTCTAATAAGCACTTATTATGATATAACTACCTGTGACTAAATTTAATTGGCATTACTTTGGCGAACTATCTTGAATTACTTTGGCACATTTATCACAATATTTCTCTAATATTACCGCTCCTTCGGTACTGTACTTCACTATCTTGGTTGCAAGTTCTCCGCATCCTATACAGAATCTTGAATTCTTTTCACTGCTTGATGTAAAGGGCTCAATACTTTTTAGTTTCTTTTCAAACAATCACATCTTCTCTATTTATGTAGAAAGAATGTACATAATAAACTAGATAAAACAATTATTATAAATAAAACAATTATTACTGAAGTCGATAACCCTTAGTCTGTTTAAAAATTCAGATTAAATACCAGTATCTTGCTTTTTCTTAATTTCTATTGATACCTTGTCACCGACTTTCAGGCCCATGTCTTCATACTCTCTCATACTTAACTTGAACGTGAAAGAATCGCCAAGACCACCGCCACCCATCATTCCTGTAATATTTCCCATGGCTTTGGGTAAATTTTTCATCAAATCTTCTGGAGAAGTGAATGCCATCGCCTTAGGTCCAAAAGGATTCTGCTGCCGCCCTTCTCCGGATTTGAAATCGTTGGGGTCAACAAATCCTACTTCCGTCGTGGACCGTTTCAATCTTTGAAAGAATAAATTCCTTTTTCATTTATAAGCAAGAATTAATACGGCTCTTTTATATTTTTTAAAATAGTACTAGTTTCTGAGTGCTAGTACCCTTGCTTTCAGACCTTTGATTTCTCATAGCTAGCGTCCATAAAGACAATTCGAGGTTTCGCGCTCGTATGATTGTCTAGTTTGGTCATCCTTAGCTTTATTAGAAATTAGGCCTCTAGCTTGGAGTTTCACGGGTCATCAGTGTACTGTGCGTCTATGTAGGTGTTCGTACCTGTAGGTGAAGTTACGAATTAGTGGCCGGGTAGTAGACATTCGCATATCATTGTGTAATTTTTGTGCAAAATTATGTATATAACAACTGTTGCCCTCAACGTTGTATGTTTAAACGTGAATTAGTGCCTGTCTACTGATTTTATTGTTCCTTAAAATAACAGATTGAATATCAGATTCATTGCAGAAATATACCCTTACTTTCATAGATTATTTTTGCAACGTTGTGGTACCAAATAACCTCTTACAACAGGTGATTTACTTGATGTATTAAGATTAAGTTAGAAACGTTATACCATTAAATAAAATAAATCAAAATAAAGGTTCCTTATAAGCGAACTGAATCACCACAGTGAGCAAACTTTAATAGATTGATGAGAATAGATAAGAAAAATTTTTTGAGAATCCATATAAATAGGAATTGGGCTTCTGTTCTTGTTTCCTATTCCTTTTTTACTCTTTTTCGGATACCACCTCGACGAAAATTCTCTAACTGCGTTGTACATTGTAACTGCCATAGTATCAATACCATTTACATTCCTAGCAATATTTATGAATCATAAAAAATGAATTTTTGATGTGCATATATCAAGAACAAAACTAGTATATTGTTACTGCATTCTCGAACTATCTACTGCATCCATGATAACTTGTGTTGCGTGTACTCCAAACTTTGCCTTACAATAGTTTTCATTTTTCAGCTTTGAATCAAGCCTGTTTGTCCTTATCAACTGTGAAACCCTATTTACTGCAGCAAGATAATTCCTTGCAGAGACCCAAGTGAGTATGATTGTACATTTATCGCAAACTTCAACCTTAGCATTCACTCCATATATTTCACCACAAAAAACGCATTTGTTATATACTATTGACTTACTAACCCTTGGAGCATTAATACCAAAATGAACTGTATTAAAACACTCAATACATAAGTGTTGGTTACACGTTGAACATGTGTGGTATTCTTCATGTTTACTACATTTTTCACACAGTGTCATTGCTTAGAAGCACCATGCAAGACATCATTATGAAACGATTGTCATGAATTAAAATATTCATAATATTCATATCCACTAGTATTATTCATTAAGTAACCTTTCCTTTATCTACTGCTTACAAATGGCTACAGTTAACTGGAGAAGGAGTGGTGTAAATGGATTAGTTATTTTATCCGTCAAGAATTAAACGAAATACGAACCTCAAGATAATATCAAAAGCTCGTACTGACAAATAGGTACACTGTCGGGACCCTCAAATAACATCTAATACTTGTACAAATTTTATTTTGTTTGTATCAAGTGATATTATCTTACAGTATGGGCCTGCAGTTACGTTTGCAGTTGAGACCTAGTGCAGTACGATTAGCGACTAAAAGACAATACTTTGCAACTTGAATACTTGAAGACAGCCAAATTATAGTCATATGATAAAATGTCTTCCTTTGTCATTTCTTTGAAAGATTTTTTATGCGAGAAATTGGCAGAAAGCCATACTAGGGTCTTTATTTTCCCTTCCTTGGTAGACTCTTTGATATTAAATTGTGTTTCCTGTTTTATGATGTAGTCGCATATTAGATTGGTATTACCAGGATTTGATAAGGTAAGATTTTTTAATATATTCCTGATATACGGTCTTTGTAATCTGGTTATTGAATCAGCTTTCTGCAGAAGTATACCATCGTCATTCATGATCTGATTTTGCTCTAATTGTGATTTGTTACTCTCTTTCAGTGTCAACAACTTGCTTGTTTACCTCAAGATAAATCCAGGCACGTTAGCTATTAAGATTATCTCATGAACCCCGGTTTAAAGCGCCGGGAGAGGGATTTGAACCCTCGAGACCTTCACAGGTCACAAGCTTTCGGTACCTATTTTATTCCAGGCTTGCGCCCTACCAGGCTAGGCGACCCCGGCTCAAAATCTACTCAATTTTTTCTTTATATTAAGTATTAATTATTATCAGATTGATTGAAATTCTTGAGAAACTTGACATTGAGTACGAAATTACTCTCTACCTAAAAGTTTTCCAGAAATCATGTCATATTCATTTATGTTGCTATGTCCCAATTTTTCGACGTGTTCTTCAACATCAGAACGAAACGAGAATGTGGATCTACATTCTTTACATATCCAAATTGATCTTAAATCATAGTCTTTCATTGGTTAATTTGAAATATAAAACATCAAATTTAAGCAGTAAGGTAGGAAGTTACATATTATTCATTAAATAAATTCTTTCTAAAGTATTAAGTAGTTGAATTTAGTGTAAAAGATTTTAAATTGAATGGGCATCTTAGACGCAATCTGAGAAAAGACTATAATATGCATAACTCTATCATCAATATTGATGAGTACTACTTGCATTTCAGGTGATTGCAAAAGTAATAGGCACCTTGAATGTGCGGATTGTATGTGTAAATGTCATGTTCCAGGTACTATGGAGAATCTAGCAAAGAAAATTGCTAAACTTGAAAAGGAAACTCCTGGAGTCGGAGAATCACTTTAATTTTGTTTTTTTGACTAGAACTGTTTTTTCATAGAGTTGTTATGCTATTGTATCGTTGCCACTAAAGGATGAACAAACAAGATAAAATTCGCTACTTTTTTGTCTACTTGCTTTGGGCTTGCTTGTTGTTACTTTCGAAAATACTTTAGATGCCTCTTGTTTAACATGGCTAGAATATTTGCCCTGAAAAATTTTAAATACGGCAATGCCTCGAGGCTTCAAAATTTTTGTTGATATTTGCAAGGCAGTCAAGGAAAGTGATATCTGTCTTTCATGATCAAAATGCCAAATACCACTAACCTTGGGAGATAAATCAGATAAAACCACGTCAAATGGAGTTGGAAATACTTTCTTGATAATTTGCAAGATGTTCGGATCCTCAATGTCTGCCTGAATTATGGAAATGCCATGGATGGGTTTAACTGGATTTATATCTATCCCCACAACTTTTCCATTTGGATCAGAATATTTCTTTGAAACTTGCAGCCATCCTCCTGGAGCGCAACCGATATCTAAAATGCTGTCGTCTTTCTTTAATATATTGTATTTTTTGTTGAGTTCTAACAGCTTATATGAAGACCTACTGCGATAGCCTTCTTCTCTTGCTAACTTTCTATATTGATCTCTTAAGGCGCTTTCTATTTTCATATAATAAAACTGATTTGTGTCATAACTTCATATTTAATTTCTAATTTAGAAGTTTTATTGAAATTCATCTTCTGTTATTATTTCTCCATATTTCGTAACTTGAATGAATTGTATTTCATATAACATAATAATCACCATATAACAAATCCAATTATTACTACGTAAAGTATTTTCTCATAATATTTTCCATTCGTAAATTCACAATGTCTTCATCTTCTAAAGTCTCAGGATGTTTTTGTTTCAAATGTCTAAGCGCAAATCTAATATTCTGTCCACATATTTTACATTTCGCCTTACCAAACATTTGTCATATAATACCTATACGAGTAATAAAATTTGCTAACCAATAGAAGAGTTTGAACTGTATATAAGAATGGGAGTACGATCTTTGGTAAAATTAGTGTGCCCAACAAATTAGTATAAATCATTCTTGTCAAATATTCGGACTTTTTCATATATCTCCTAAACGACTAATATCACATAAGTGAAAGAAAGGGTCGTAAAACTAGAAGCTGAGAAAAAGACCTATTTTCATCCAATTCCAATGGGCGGTCTCTTGTGTTCGCTGTGTTCGAGTAGGTTGTGGTAATTTAACATGTCGACATTATCAAATGATTTTCCACAAATTTCACATTTCCATCTATTTATCCCTTCAGCAGTTTTGCTTGACTGCTCAGCAGACATAGTATTATTAACGAGGTCATTGCAGATAAGGTTTTCATCATAAATCGCAAATCAAGAATCGATTTGGATTTGTAGTTAACCTCATGTCTCAGTGAAACTCTGCTGATTCAAAAGTTGATATTTTTATCACAAAAAAGTTCCAGAGCTATGTCCATCAATCTCATATTGCAGATAGGTTAATTGGGAAACCTGCCTAAATTAAATATTTAATCTAAAATTCGAAAAACAAAAATTTAGGATAAAAAAATTATCTCCATGCCAATAACTGATACCAATAAAAAACATATTGCGCAACAGCGAAGGTTATTTTATAAGATATGCTTTGATTGTGGGGGTAAAAATCCCATACTTGCCTCAAGGTGTAGGAAGTGCCATGGAAAGAACATGAGATTGAAAAACAGGACATTAGGCGCAAAGAAATAAGTCACTTCTTCCATTTTGGAATTTTCCTGTTTTTTAAACAATATATAAATATTATCTTGGTGCATTCTAATTATATCATGCCGATTAGTACAGGAGAAGAGTATATTCAAAGCTTGAGAGGGCGGAAAATGAAGGTTTACCTTTTTGGTGAATTAGTAAATGAACCTGTAGATCATCCCATGATAAGGCCTTCAATTAATGCGGTAGCTGAATCATACGATCTAGCTACTAAAGATCCTGAATTGGCTTCAGCACAGTCTTCACTAACAGGTAATCAAGTAAACAGATTTTTGCATATCGTTGAAAGTGCTGAAGATCTCGTTAATCAAAATAGGATGCAGAGGAAACTTGGGCAACTCACAGGGACCTGTTTTCAAAGATGTGTGGGAATGGACGCACTAAATTCGTTGTATTCCACGACCTTTGAAATTGATAAAAAATTCGGAACTCCATATCACGGCCGTTTTAAAAAGTTTGTAGAAAAAATGCAAGAAGAGAACTTTGTTATTGGAGGTGCTATGACAGATGTTAAAGGTGACAGAAGTCTAAGTCCCTCACAGCAAGAAGATCCAGATCTATTTGTACATGTTTCAAAGAGAGACCAAAACGGTATTTACATTTCTGGTGCAAAAGCACATCAAACTGGATGCATCAATTCACACTGGATATTGGTGATGCCCACTATGAGATTAAGAGACGAAGATAAACATTATGCAATTGTAGGCGCAATACCCGCAGATGCAGAGGGAATTACTTATATCTACGGAAGGCAATCCTGCGACACTCGGAGTATGGAAAGTGGTGATTTAGATGCTGGGAATTCTAAATTTTCTGGGCAAGAGGCAATGATTATTTTTGATAATGTGTTCATTCCAAATGATTTAATCTTCATGGATGGAGAATACGAATTTGCTTCAATGCTAGTTGAGAGGTTTACATGTTATCATAGACGTAGCTATGTTTGTAAGACCGGATTAGGCGATGTACTAATAGGTGCCGCTGCTTCAATAGCTGATTATAACGGAATTTCAAATGCGTCACATATTAAAGATAAACTAGTCGAAATGACACACCTAAATGAAACTATCTTCGGTGCTGGAATAGCATCATCATACCAGGCACATAAAACCATGTCAGGGAATTATCAAAATGACGACATGTTGGCCAATGTCTGTAAACACAATGTAACAAGGTTCCCATATGAAATCGGTAGACTGGCGCAAGATATAGCTGGAGGACTGATGGTTACTATGCCTTCTGAAAAAGACTTTCGTAGTCCTAAAACAGGACCACTTCTTGAAAAATACTTAAAGGGACGCAAAGGTGTTTCGACAGAAAATAGAATTCGTATTTTGAGACTTATTGAAAATATGACTCTTGGACGAAACGCCGTTGGGTATCTCACCGAATCAATGCATGGTGCAGGGTCGCCACAAGCACAAAGGATACAAATTGCCAGACAAATGCAGATAGGGTACAAGAAAAGATTAGCAAAGAATCTGGCAGGTGTTGACGAAGGCGAATCTGCACAAATAGTCAATGAACAATCTGAATATTTTGATAGAATATTTGGATCAAATACAAATTAGTTTTTATTCAATTTATTCACGGACAGGAGTACTAGATCATAATCTACTGCTAATATCTTACTCTATCGGAACGTTAATTATGTAGGAAAATAGGATAAGAAAAACAACCAATAATGAATGATGTAGAATTTAAAGATCTAGTGAGAACATGGAAAGATTTTCCTACTAATGGAATATTGTTCAAGGACATAAATCCTCTTCTAAGAACTCCTGATTCACTAAATTATCTTAATGAAAAATTATTCAATATGTGTACTAACATTCAAATGAATAAGATTGGAGCAATCGAGTCACGCGGATTTATAATTGGAGCACTTCTTGCAATGCGTTTGAGTAAGGGATTAGTTCTAATTAGAAGGGAAGGAAAATTACCAGGTCCTACAATTAAACAATCCTATAGCATTGAATATGGGACTAGAATTATGGAAATCCAAAACGATGCGATTCTAAGTGGAGAAAAAATTCTGATTGCAGATGACTTACTTGCGACCGGAGGTACGGCGATTGCTTCTGCTTCACTTGTCGAAAAATTAGGAGGCAAAGTCGTTGGATTTGTATTTATCATTTGCCTGAATTATTTGGAAGGTATGGATAAACTGAGAAATCATGGATACAGTGTTAAATCCATATTGGAGTATGACTAACATATGAAGGACTATCGTGCCGAAATAGGTATCATAGGAGGAACAGGAATTTACAATGTGGAGTTACTGACTCATGCAGAATCTATTAAGATCTTTACTCCGTATGGCAACACTTCAGATCTTATAACTCTTGGAGAATACAATGGCAGATCAGTTGCATTCATTCCTCGTCATGGAAAAGCTCACACTATTCCTCCACATAAGGTTAATAGTAGAGCAAATATTTGGGCTCTACATTCATTAGGTGTATCAAGGATCATAGCACCGTCAGCAGTAGGAAGTCTTCAAAATAACTTTAAACCAGGGGATATTGTATTACCCGATCAATTTATTGATTTTACTAAACAAAGAGAGTATACATTTTATGATGAAGGGAAAGTTTGTCATGTATCCTGTGCAGATCCTTTTTGTAACGAATTGAGAGATGTTTTTGTAAAGGCTGGTAAACAACTAGATTATAATGTGCATGATGGATCTACCTACATTTGTATAGAGGGACCCCGTTTTTCAACCAGAGCTGAATCAAAATATTTTAAAGAAATTTTAAATGGCGATATTATTGGCATGACCCTCATTCCTGAGTGCGTACTATCAAGAGAAATGGAAATATGCTACATTTCAATTGCAACTGTTACTGATTACGACGTTTGGTATGAAAACTCAGTTTCATCCAGAGAAATACTCGATGTCTTGACTAAGAATGCCAATAAAATCAAGGATTTGCTTTCGGCCTTCATACCTTCTATTCCCAAAATTAGGAATAAATGCAAATGTAAATCTGCATTACAGGATGCTATGGTCTGATATCACTTTTTTTTGTTGGATCTACGAGAATTACTTCCCCTTCAACAAGCTTTCGTTGCAATAATAGCTGAAAATTTTCAGTATCGTAACCAAATTCTTTCAATTTAGACAGAGTTTTTTTCGTCAAGTTTAAACTAATATTATGTCCTCCTATCCTTCCAAAAGCAATCGCATTGAACTTTAATTTTGTTTCTTTAACAATAAAGTAGCCTCTTAATTTGCTTGCATACTGTCCTCCTTGAGCTTTTTCTACATAAATTTCTGGTTCATCAGACGGAAAATTGTCACGGATCACTTTGGGCTTGCCTCATTTGTTATTTCAATACTTCTATTTACATTCTTGGCAACTAGAAAACACCACCAGATATCATCTACTATCTTGTAATCAGAGACATTAACATTAACAGGCGTTTCGTCATCAGTGTCAATAAAAGAGTACTTGCCACTTTTTATTATTTTTATTAGCTTCCATCTCTCTTTACCAATCCTATTTCTATTTATGGCCACTGCCCATTCTTGGCCCTCTGCAATTGCAGGCATACCAATATAGTCAACTATCTCCAAAATACCCAATCTTTTCTCTTCGCAATAAATTTTCTTATTTATTACATTCCTCCAGATATCAATAGCTCCTATGGTTTTATTGTTTTCATTAATGTTAATAACTCCAAAATAAACCACCTTGTTTTCTGGAATGGTTGACATTCGACAAATTATGGATTCTAATTGCCTTATTTAGTTCTTGCAGATTCGTGCATTCTTTCTAGCGACGAGGCCAAGTTATCAATACTGACATTCTTTTTGAATTCTCTACCTATTTTTTGGCAATATAGACGATAAGCATTCGTGACCGAAAATTTGGGATGAAATGTTTGATACTCTCCAGACAGCTCCAATATCAATCCTTTTTCGATTAGATTATTGAGCAATTTGGATGTTTTTTCGAGGGACAGATTTATTGCTTTGGCTACGTTAGATTGTGAAGTCTTTCCATTAATTATCAAAAATAAGAAAACTTGTGCTTCTATCTCTGATAAATCAATCTCGGACATTAATGCATCCTTAATTTTGTCCAACTATTGTGATTTGCACTAGATTTTTTATTTATTAGTTTGCCATACACATAGTTCTCATCAAATAAATATCAATTTCTTAGAATGACAATATCTCTTTATATTTTTCATGCCTTTTCTTGATATCATCGCTACTAATTTTGACAAGTTTATCAATACCGTAATCCTCTATTGCGAACGAACCCATAATGTTTCCATGAGCCATTGCATTTTTCAATGTTCTTGAATCTATTTTTCCCTGTTGTGATAAGTATCCCATAAACGCTCCACCAAAAGAATCTCCAGCACCAGTGGGATCCTTAATAATTTCAGTTGGATATGCCGGCAATGGATAGAATTCGTTATCATAGAACAGTAGCGATCCATTTTCACCCTTATTTATTACTGCAAAAACGCGACCATTTGAGTTTAATAGGCGAGCACACTTGAAAATATTACTTTCCTTAAACAACAATTTAGCTTCAGACTCATTTAGTATTATACCATCAACTTTATTCATCAATTTAATGACTTCGTCTCTTTTATTCATAATCCAAAAATCCATTGTATCACACATTATTAACTTTGGTTTGGAAAATAAATCTAATACATTCATATTTTGCACTGGATCATTATTTGCTAGATAAACATATTCTGAGTCGATGTATTCATCTGGTATTGTCAATTGGTAATTTGATATTACATTAAGCTCAGTTTTGTTAGTAGTTCTCTTTGAAAGGTCATATCCAAAAGAAGAATCAAAATAAAAGGTTTTTTCCTGCTCACTTATTCTCAATCCTCTGATATCAAGAAGGTTTTTTAGAAGCTCAAGATAAGAAGTTGGAAAATCATGACCTACGATCCCGACTATTGATGTGGGTACATATTTTGAAGCTGAAATTGATGAAAAGGTGGCTGTTCCGCCCAAAGTCCTTTCAACAGTATGAAATGGCGTACGAGTAGTATCTAGCGCGATGCTTCCAACTACTGTTAGCACGTTGTTCAATTAATAACAACAATAAATAAGTGTTCAACAATAATTTGGATATTGACACCAGAAACAAGATATGATAGAATAGTTATTGGTTTTTCAGGCGCTTCTGGTATTATTTATGGGATAAGACTATTGGAGATCCTCCATTCTATTAATATTCAAACATACTTGATTATCAGTGAGTGGGCAAAAAAAAATATAGAAATCGAAACGGATAAAAATTTAGAATATGTAAAATCTCTTTCATCTATTAATTATGAGAATTTTAAGCTAGACGCGTCCGTTTCTAGTGGTTCATTCCTTCATGATGGTATGGTGATAGTACCCTGTAGCATGAAATCGCTTTCCAGTATTGCAAATGGTTATGACGATACTTTGATTTCTCGTGCTGCATCTGTTACTCTAAAGGAATCACGAAAGCTGATTCTTGTACCGAGAGAAACACCACTTTCAAGGATTCATCTTGAAAATATGATCAAGTTACATGATGCGGGTGCGATAATTCTTCCTGCCATGCCTGGATTCTATCACAGACCATCGACAATAGATGAAATAGTAGATCATTTGGTTGGAAAAATTCTTGACCAGCTAAAAATAAAACATGATATCTTCACAAGATGGAAAGATAACTAGATGAAAGTGGGGAATATCAGTGATGTTACGATACCAGTCGTTATGTTCTTATGACAACGTAACAAATTATTTTCCAGTTTTCTAATCTAACCCAGTTAATTGGAATCCTACTGATCCCACCTCTTACATATCTAATTGGTCAAGAAGTGTTTGTTGCTTACTGCTGCAACTTTGTTTCCCAGAGATAGAGGAGCCGAAAATCATCATTTTATCTAAATCTATGGGAAAGTAAAACTTTTAACATTGGTACAGAAAAACCAATAAAACAACATATCGACTTGTATATTGGTAACAAAAGAATATTAACTATTAATTTTCCCAGAGTTGTAATTTTTCAATCTTTGATCTTCTTTTTGCTTGATAGAGCATTTCATAGACTGTCTTATGAGATCTTCCTTTGATTAGTAACATTATTGCGTCAATAGCCAACTTGGTTTCTTCATAGCTTCCTATAAAAGCTATGGTATGTCCATATATAGATATGAATGCGTTAGTTAACTCTTCGAGATTTTTTCTCGCTTTTCCTTTTTCGCCAATAATTCTTCCTTTAATCCTATTAGTGGAATTGGATGAGGTTGTAAAGTTCCGAAGATCCAAGATTTGGAATAGTGTTTCCTCATCTAAGATCCTAAATGCCCTTTCTGGAGAAAAACCATGTGAAATAGCGCTGATGATGTCCCTCGCCTTTAACGCTCCAAATTCATCAAAATTTTTAGATGTTGATGATACTCCTATCTCTCCTGTTCTACTTTCAATTTCAATCTTTACATTGCACTTTTTGCAAATTTCTTTTTTCGTCTCTCCCTTATTGCCTATAACTACCGAAATCCTTTCTTCGGGTATGTGTAATGTAAAACTGAGATGATCTTTATCCAAATAGAAACCCCATTTAGAAATAAATATTTGTAATTATTAATTGTTTGACATTATTAACTTAATATGATTCTCTAAATCTATAAATCATAAGAAATGGAACATCTGAGAAATACTTGACACTTGACTTCTTTGCAAGATTCATTTCAATTGCTTTGTCTACTGTTTTCTTACCTGCTAAATTTGATATGGAAGATTTTTTTAGATAGGATTCAATCTCTTTTTCATCGACCACCCTATCCATCCAGTAATTTTTTTTTATATTGATTGTGATATCTCCATGGTGGATCTGCTTTTCAATCAGATATAGATCACATATATTCACCATAAGGGAATTTTGGTATTTTATTGTTCTAATTGCATATCTTGAAGGATTGCTTTTAGTACTGGTTTTGTCCGATATCAACTGGTATTTTGAACTACGTGTATTTAGATAAGTTTTTTTATTTAGCCCGTTGTGGCATTAAATATTTTAGATGAATTATGTGGCAAAAAAATATTAAAAAATGTTCCATATCATTATTTGTATTCTTATTGCTACAAATTAATACTATTTTTGGACCATCAAATTAATTAGCCTCTGATGCATAATTAGGTCGTAGAAAAGATTGCCAAAGGACCTCGAATACATAAGGGACAAAAGGAATTTAGATTATTCTTCCATTTCAACACATTATAGAAGAGTCCTCGTTGTTTGTATAGATAGAGATAATGATCTCGGTAAAAATGCTGGAGTTGAAACCCCCGTCTTTGGAAGAGATCAATGTATAAACGCAGGAACAAGGTTAGCAATTGAAGATCCAGAAGATGCGGATGCAAATGCAATCTTTGGTGCCATAAAGATATATGAAGAACTTGTAACAAAAGGGTATGAATCTGAAGTAGCTGTTATCACCGGAGCCTATAATCGCGGAATAGAAGCAGATGAAAAAATATCCTCAGAACTAATAGAAGTTTTGTCAAAATTCAAGGCTGACGCGGTTGTTATTGTTTCAGACGGTGAGGATGATGAAACTGTAATTCCACTAATACAGGCTATGGTCCCCGTAATATCCATTCAAAGAATAATTATGCGACATAGTAGAAGTGTAGAATACTCTTATGCAGTTTTTGGAAAATATGTAAAGATGTTAGTTTATGACCCAAGGTATTCGAAATTCTTTCTGGGAGTACCTGGTGTATTACTTATTTCTAGTGGCTTTGCTACGATCTTTGGTTTTACAAGAGAAGCTTTAGCGATACTACTTAGCATTTTGGGGGTTGCATTTGTAATCAGGGCGTTTGATATCGACAAATCAATTAGTTCGTTAAATCGTACCACACCTTCCACCTTCATTAGAATATTTTCGGCCTTTGCAGGAATCATGATAATTTTGGTAGGAATATCCAATGGGATATCGAGTATCCCTGATGGGATTATTGCCAAAGATGCCAGCATTTCTGAAATTATTACAAATCGCATTGTGGTGGGTGACTTTGTCCATGGTTCGATAACTTTGATTTGGATAGGAATAGCAACTATCTTCGGTGGCATCTTACTGAGCAATTGGTTTAAAGGAAGCATAAGGATTCTCTCAGATATCCTGAGATTGGTTGTACTAGGTCTGATATACATACCTGTAATTCAATTTACTGCAGTTTTAACAGAAAAAACTAATCCTTTCAACCTTATCTCTTCGCTATTAATTGGCTTAGCTATTACACTTGTAGCTGCAACATTTTTGTTTCAATATTTTAGAAACAAAAAAGGTGGAGAACAATTAAAACATTAGAAATAATATTTTCATAAGGGTTATTATATGATTTAAAATCATTTGATGAAAGAGCAAATGAAGGGTTTTCTTTATAATCTCATTAATAATAATTGGTTTTATAGATTTTATGAACGTAAACTAGAATCGCAAATTAAACAAGATTCTCTTCCAAATCATGTTGCTATAATATTGGATGGGAATAGAAGATGGGCAAAATACAATTTCTTGGCAAATAAGGGTGCACATACCATAGGTGCAAACAAAGCCGAACAGTTACTGACCTGGATCTATGATCTTAGAATTAAGATAACTACACTTTACGTTTTATCCATTGAAAATCTCGAACGCGACAAGAAGGAATTAGATGATATCTATAATCTGCTTGGAATAAAACTTGAAAAATTATACAATGATTCAAGAATACACGAAAGAGAGATGAAAATAAAGGCTATCGGAAATATAGAAGCCCTGCCAAAATCAATAAAGGAGATTCTATTTAAACTTGAAAAAGAGACTAATCACTACGACCTAACTTTTCTTAATATAGCTATCGCATACGGTGGACAGCAGGAATTAGTTGAAGCAATTCGAAAAATTGTTCATGATGTAGAAAAAAAGGAGCTACAAATATCAGATATTAATGAACATTCAATTGATTCATACCTCTATACTTCACATCTCCCACAACCAGAACCAGATCTTATCCTGAGAACTTCTGGTGAAAAGCGGCTCAGTGGTTTTCTCCTATGGCAAAGTGCGTATAGTGAATTAGTGTTCATGGATGTATTTTGGCCCGAATTTCGAAAGATTGATCTAATGAGGGCAATTAGGACATTTCAAAGACGTCGAAGACGATATGGAAAATAAGAGAATATTCATATGGCTATGGGTTATTATTTGTACAACATCAAATGCCAGAGCATGGTGAATATGATCAAGAAAACGCAAAGTGGTTCTGCAATAAGTGGATCGACAAAAAACAATGGTTAGAAATTCATGGTTATTCTCCAATCTTCACAAATATTGAGTTAAATGAAGATGAGGTTATAGATAGCAGTTAGTGGAAATAAAATTTCATTCTTAAGGATTAGTATGATGACGGAGAAATCTGCGGGTTTTATTCTTACTTCCAATAACTTTCATGATTTTCATTATTCTGTATTATTACTTCATTATAGATCTGGTCATTGGGACTTTCCAAAAGGAAATATTGAAACTAATGAAACTGAATTTCAAGCTGCTACTAGGGAACTGAGAGAAGAAACAGGCATATCAAAATTTAGATTGATACCAAATTTTAAATACGTGATAAATTATAAATATTCTAGAAAATCAGCTTTGATTTCAAAACAAGTAACTTTATTTCTAGCTTCAACTGAAGCAAAAAAAGTAGAAATATCTCATGAGCACATAGGTTATAGATGGGT
>Ga0209886_1000022_pt1 | contig 39587 bp, 41 predicted proteins | sample GWRWN2_40_50_FD_187229 | JGI IMG/M metagenome (GOLD analysis project Ga0209886, IMG submission 187229) | Riverbed sediment microbial communities from areas with no vegetation in Columbia River, Washington, USA - GW-RW N2_40_50 (SPAdes)... | ecosystem: Environmental > Aquatic > Freshwater > River... | reverse complement strand
ACCAATTTGTCTGGGACTAACAAAATAGACGGTATACAGACTGAAGAACAACAAAATATACCCACTACCAATTTGTCTGGGACTAACAAAATAGACGGTATACAGACTGAAGAACAACAAAATATACCCACTACCAATTTGTCTGGGACTAACAAAATAGACGGTAACAATAATGAATTACTCGTTTCAATATTTCCTCTGAAAAATCCCGTCGAAAGAGGGGACACTCAAAATGCTACAATAACTGTTACCGATTCAGGTTCCACAGCAGTTGCAAATGCCGAAATAGACGGAAAATTGATATATCCAGGAGATAACTACGAGAAAGATTTTAGCGGTATAACGGATTCTCAGGGAAAATTTGTTTATTCATGGATTATCGGAGAGAAGGGGGATGTTGGAGCGCTTTCCATAGAGGTGGAAGTATCAAGTCAGGGATATCCTCCCTCTTCGGCTACGGGTTCTTTTGATATTGTAGATAACTCCTAACGATTACCCAACAGGATATCGCATATTTTCTTCCAATTCTGACAAGCTTTTACACTAGGTTACTTTGATTAGCTTAACACAAATTGTTCTGTATCTTCTAAGAATCGGAAAAGCTAAATACCAAGTAGTAGAACCCTAATACATGCAGGGTTCAAATCCCGATGAACCCTATACTAAATTAATCCTACTAGGATGAGCCTAAAAATTGTGTCAAATTTGACTCACACCCTGACGCATTCGCGCCTCTAGTAGTTATCCAATTGACTTTAAAATCACTATTGCCGTCGATTTCGTATATTCCATCTGAAGTTGATATATACACTCTATTGGTAACGTCATTAACAACTATATTGCCATGAGAATTAACAGGGATTTTGACTTCAATTGATCCATTGATTATGTTGGCTATTAGAATAAAGTTAGAAGATGCGTAGGAAATGTAAATTATGTTTGTGTTTGTGTTTGGGTTTACAGCTGCATATCTGGGAACTCCTTTTTCAATTTCAATAGACCTATATGTCATTTCGATTTTTCATTTGAGTTGACTTTAAGTTGCTTTGTAATACAATTCAGAGCCCTTAGCCGTTGATATCTCCCTCATTTCCACGAGACCCTGAAGCTGGAGCGAAGACATTGCAGCTAGAAAGTGGATGAAGCTCTCAGGAGTCGGATTGGGGTTCACCCCTTTAATTATCTCATCTTGTGTGAAGGCTTGGTCTCGATTTGACCTTAAGAAGTCAAGGACGATATTGCTAGAACCATCAGTAATGTTACCTTGCTGAAATTCATCTATTGATATTGGCATGAGTAAACAATGCTTCAGTTCTATTTATTGTTGTAATTATTTTAATAATAACCTTATCATAGAACGTAACTGAACAGGATAGGAATTATAGGTATGATTCCAAATTTTAGATGAAGACAGCCAGAAGAAGAACAAAAAGCTAAATATAAAGTTAATCCAAGGCACGCATAATCCATCCATACATGCACGTGTAGACGAATTATATCAAGATTACAATTGATTGAAACGAAGTATAACTAGGGAATTCTGGCTCCTAGGGGTTCATTTTCTTTACATCTCTTAAATTCAATTTCAAGCAGGTAAAGTCAGTATTTCTTGTGTACATATTCTAAAACATCTATGGCACAACAATTTCTTAAACCACTGATGGAGTGACTCCGTTTCTTCTCCGCAAAGATCACAATACATCTCGGTTTTCAATTTATTACATCACTAATTATACTACTTCGCATGATTTAAGGAAATTGTTTTGTGTTGTAGGCGTTACAATTTACAGGTACTACAAACTATAAAACGCCTTGCGAAGATGGTTGAAAGAATTTATGAATTAGTAAAGTTGTTTTCTATCCAAACTCTAAATTCTTTTATCAAATTTCATTGACTTTTCCATTATTCTTTTGAGGCAATATCCAATAAATCTTATTCAGTTCTTTAGGTTAGCCGAGAATAGACTTACGTTTTTAAATATCGATTTCAACATGTGATTATTGGTAAAAAGTAAAGAAGTATTATTAAAAATGGAAATAAAGATTGAAATTCCCCAAGACATCATGGTGGACAAGAAAAGATTAAGATCAGTACAGCGGGGTATTCTGAAAGCTATATCAAAAGGGCCATATGAAGAAGGTCTGGCATTCAATATTGTAAAAGCGACATTTGTTGATTTGTATAGCTCCTATAATTTGCCTGGAACCATATGAAAAATCAGACTAGTCCCTCCGAGCAAGCACCCACTAACTACCATCAAAAACAAGTTATGATTCTAATTGCTTAAAAAAAGAAAAACTTAAAGCTTAGTATCTTCTCGTTATAGTCTAAGAACCCATTTTTAGAACCGATAGCGTCGTGGGTACTGACTAGGTCACTGCTTTAGTGAATGTCGGTTGTGCAATAGAAGGGCAATTCTATTTACCTACTTTAGGGTCAAGTTAGACATTAAGGCGCAAATTATAACACTAACTATTATCGTTATAATGCTAGTTTGTTTGAAATTCTTTCCTTTTGGGGGTGCATGTATGAACTACGGAACATATTCGGTGGCGACTGTACCAAGGATATGGATATATCTAATGCAGGGAGTACCTGGGTTGGTCTAGTGGCAGGCATTGTGATTGGTGCAGTCATAACATGGTGGGTCTACAAGGGACAGAAAAAAACTTCAGAGAAACAGGATGAACTTCTAACCCACATTGTAGATCTGGAGGAGCGTAATAAAACCATGTTGAATAAGATCCTTAGTTTAGAAGAAAAAATTGAGGATATGCTCGAAAAGATAAAATAAATAGCTGGACTTTGCGATTCGTAATTTGATATACAAGGGTATCAAACTAGAACTATCAAAATTATCATTAGTTTGTAACTGGTATTCGAAGATTAATATCGATTCCAAAGTCGGGTAATCATCAGAAATTGTTTTTGTCATTTCTAGAAAACTCCTCACCTAACAAAAGAAAAGCTAAATACAGGTTAGTAGAACCCTAATACATGAAGGCAACTAATCCCGACGAGCTAATAAGATATCGTTTCCTCTTACATCTAATTAACTCCTAGTTTTAGAAATACTGATTAAGTTCCGATTGAATATTCAGTCGTATCCCGACGCATTCACACTGCATTTAATTTTTAACACCAGCATAGATTATTAGAGATCAAGTTGTAATATGAACGGTTATTCGGACTAGTAATGGCTTCTAATTCCAGTGCTGAGAATGTTAAACCTCCTTCGCTTAGTTCTGATGAGATCGACAAAATCCTATCAATGACCCTCATTGCTAACTTAGCTACACTTGGAGAAGATAACAGTATCCATATTGTCCCAATGTGGTTTATTCGTATTGGTAACGATATCTGCATTCCCACTTCTCGCCACACTCGCAAATACAAGAACCTCAGAGCAAGACCACACGCGTCAGTGATGATAGATATTTCACGCTCGGGGCTGGACTTGAAAGGGGTATTGATTAGCGGTTCTGTGCAACTGGTTGAAGGGGAGGAAGCACGTAAGATTAATTGCCAGATCCATTCGAAGTATGTGTCGCCAACGGGCCTAAGCGATCCAAACGTTGCATCATATCTATCTAAATGTGATGATGTTACCGTGAAAATTCACATGGATCACGTAGTTAATTGGAATCTAGCCGACTCTAAAGCGGGGCGTGCCCTACGTGATAAGGGTCTTTCTCGGCAACTAGAGGGGTAAAAACTCTTCACAACAGAAACTAGAAATTTCAAATTTGCTCAATCTGAAAAATCTAATTTGCTCCGACGGCTTCAAACCTATCAATTGATTATCTTAACAAGGCCGGTTCTATGGTCACAGGAAAAAAAACACTATCAAACTAATATATGCGATACAAGATATTACTTTAATGGTAATATTCAACATATCTGGAACGTGGAGTAATGGTCGTAACAGAACTTTCAGAGGGTCTGATCGTGACCATGATAAAGGTGAAGTACATGCCAATGGTAACGCTCCATGCGTGTTAGAAGGTAACGGTAACTGTAGGATTAGTGGAGATGCAGATCCACTGGGACATTTCAAAACTTTTGGAGCTTGGCCTTGATGAAGCACAGAACGGGCACACGTAAACAGTGGCTCACAGCCCGCTTCAAGCTGCTGGAGGCGGAGAAGGAGCTCACACGGCGCAGCGACGACCTTGCCCGGCGGAGGCAGAAGCTGCCGTGGGTTCGGATCGACAAGGAGTATCGATTCGACACCGACGAGGGCAGCGCCTCGCTGGCAGACCTCTTCCGAGGGCGCTCACAGCTCCTTGTATATCACTTCATGTTCGGGCCCGACTACACGGCGGGATGTCCGGCCTGCTCGGCGATCGCCGACGGCTTCGACGGCTTGGTAGTCCACCTGGCCAACCACGACGTCACACTTTCAGCGGTGTCGCGCGCGCCTCTCGCGAAGCTGCAGGCGTACAAGCGGCGTATGGGGTGGACGTTTCCTTGGGCATCATCGCTCGGCAGCGACTTTAACTTCGACTTGAACGTCTGGTTCACCGAGGAGCAACAGCGCGAGGGAGGCATTGAATACAACTACCGGCGCGAGGGGGCAGAACGTGAGCCGCTCGCAGGGAAGACCATTCGAAAGTTGCGGTCTCGCCGCGGCCAGGGGTCAGTCGCAGAGATCGCGGCCATGACCGGAACCGACGTCGCCACGTATACACGCGAGAGGCCTGGCATGAGTGCGTTCGTGCTCGAGGATGGCGTCGTCTACCACACCTATTCCGCCTATGCGCGCGGACTGGATGGGCTCTGGGGAATGTACCAATGGCTCGACCGCGCTCCTAAGGGACGCAACGAGACGGGCATCTGGTTTCGCCGACATGACGAGTACGACAAGCGCTGAGGCAAGTCGTGCATATCGTGCCGCCAATCCTAACTTTCTATACCAAAAGTACACCAAAAGGCAGAACACCATGCTAATATTCTAGCTAATCAACTTTACCAAAGTCACCACTAGGAACTTAGAAAATAATTGGACACAAAACTGTGTTCCTTTTTGTGATATAAAAACTAGATAACTCAATATATTTGCAACTGTCTTAACTAAATTGCAATTAAATGCCAGAACTAACTCGAGTGGAAATGATTAGTTCAAGGCATTCCTTACAAAACATCCTCTTTCTGAACTCATACAAAATGCTGGTATTGTTCTCACAAGCCTGGCAATACATCTCTCTTTTCATACTGAAAATAATCATTATTGATTTAATACAATTTAGGTGAAAAATACTAACCCTTTTTTATAATTTATTGTGCTTAAATTATCTAACCCGAACCTGATTTAGTTACATAGTTTGGTTACTTTAATAAGATATTTTCTATTTTTAGTCAATATTTTATGGCTTAACAAGAGAGCAAAAAGTGAACTGCCTAGAGACCTGGGATTCAGGTAATTCCTATTCGTTACTAAAAAGAAAACTAAAAAACATGTTAATGAAACTCTACTACATGAAGGGAACTAATCCCGACGGGTCCGCAATAAAATTAGTTCTCTTAGAGGGTTCTAGGATAGTAAAGTGAAATGAATTTCGGAGATGGACCTTTTGTTCTCCATATGATAGCTTATCAAATTTTACCTACTTTACTTCCATTGATAGATTGAGGAGCCAACTGTTCTGGCATTGTAGTGTTAAGACTACTTGATTTGTTTGTGGTATTAGAATTTAGTATAGTATCGTCGTAGATCTCATTAACATTGCTTACGCTTAATCCGGGTTCAGGTCCTCCACCAATTACAAAGATTTTGTTACCAATAGAAACGGCTGCTAGACCATGACGGGAAGTAGGCATTGATTCTAGTGATGTCCATTTACCATTTTCTATATCATATTTTTCATTGTTGCCAAATGTCCTAGTAAGATCTTCTTCTCCTCCAAATACGAAGCTATTGTTTATTGTAGCAGCCGCTATTCCACTTCTTTTTGACGGCATGGATTCAATCTGTGTCCATTTGTCTTTTTCGGTATCATACATTTCATTAACATTAACATTTACCAAAGGAGAAGACCCAGCTATTCTTCCACCGGTTACGTATATTTTGTTGTCAACAGTTGTAGAAGCAGCATGGTGCCTAGCTGTAGGCATTGGTGCTTTAGGGATCCAAGTATCTCTGAGCGGATCGTAAGCTTCATTTATATTCAAAATTCTAGCATTATCTTGTCCACCTATTGCATATAAAGTTCCATTAACAAATAAGGCGTTTAACGCGCCTCTTGGAGTTGGCATCGAATTACCTTCTGTCCACTGATTCTTTATTGGATCATAAATGAATAATTGATTGGTTGGAATCCATTCTCTTGAAATAAATCCACCTACCACGTATATTTTCCCATCATGGCTCGCTACTGCAGAGTGATGGAGAGCCTGTGGTAGAGAGGCTATCGATTTCCAAGAGTTGTTCTTGACGTTATAAACTTCAACAACATCGGAGGCATCCCCTGATCCAACAAACCCACCAATAACATAAATATCGTCTCCTATATTAGTAGCAGCAATTTCTGATCTTGCAGTCGGCATAGCTGCTCCCTCAGACCACGATTGTGCCAGAACAGGTGATGTCAACATTGTAATGAGGTGAACCACCAGAATTGGCGTAAGTGACATTCCAACAAAAAATTCTTTCATATTTTAAATAACGTTTTCTAATTAATAAAAATAGTTAATGGATCCGAACGATTAACAATCCAGATCCCGGTTGATTTTCCTCACTGGATATAACTAAACTAGCAAATTTCTAAAGAATCCAAGATTCTAGGTTGGATGCAAAACTACACGATTCATCATGCAACATATAACTGATGAATGGAGTATTAAGACACATTATAGAACATTCATGATTTTGTAGATCATGTTCTGAAATAAATCTTTTTGAATTCTCCTACTTTGTCTTCCTTTCCTCTTCTTTTCTGAACTAAATCCCAGTGTTGAGTATAACCTGTAGTAACATCCTCTAGAGTGTCAGAGGAGAATGCTAAAACATACACATATTTCTTTCCCCAATTTTGCTCATAATAGTATGGATGGTTAAGAGAAATAGGAAAGTCCAAAGTTGAGTCAACATGTACCCATTTCTTATCTATCAAAGATTCATTCCAGCAATGGTCAAGATAATCATGTACTAATCTAGTTTGAATTGATAGCGAATTTAGAATAGCGCCGAAGAGTATGGACCATTCACTACACCTACCGATTCTTGTTTCTGCAATCATTAATATCTTGTCGTATCGTGGAAATATTTGCTTTGAACCACATATATCACACATGTGAATTTCTGTTTTTCGTAATGTCGTTGAATCGCCTTCCATAACTTGAACCCTCATGGGTCTATTACATCTTGTACACTGTAGTTCCTTGGGCATCCACTTCATAAAGTCATTTTTGAACCATTGTAAGAGAGGCTTCAAAGATTGGTTATCACGAATTAATTTTAATACGTTATCTGGTACTAATTGTTTTATGGAATCCAAAATTGCTTGGTTGCTATATTGCTCTGATATTCTTTTGTATAATGTAAAAGTCTCAGTGTATAATGCCAACTGATCTAGGTTATTAATAATCATAATTATATTTACACTAAACATTACAATAAGCCTCTAGAATTATTTATGTATTCATTCATGTGACAAAAGGATTAAGATAATAAAAGGTATTTTTCTTCTAAAAAGCCATATAATTAATCTAAAGTATGGATGGCGTAGGCCATTATTATGCTAAGATCTTGACATTTGATCGGGCGAATAGATACTTTCATTCATTACTACAAAACATTACATGGAAGAATGATGAAGTAGTATTCGGAAAACATATAGTTACCGAAAGAAAAACTGCCTGGTATGGCGATTCTAACTATCAGTATATTTATTCAAATACAATAAAGAAAGCAATACCATGGACTAGAAAACTTGTAAACCTTAAACATATTGTAGAGAATCTTTCGAATACAAAATCTAATTCCTGATTATTGAACTTGTATCATGACGGGAATGAAGTTATGGGATGGCATAGCGATGATGAGAAATCAATTGAAGATAATAGCTCCATCGCTTCAGTAAGTTTTGGAACGGAGCGGAAATTCTCGCTTAAGCATAAACAAAGTAAAAAATCTAAACCCAATAGTTAAACGATCTAAAAGGGCAAAGTATGACTAGATGCCTACGCTAACCAATTCCAAAGCCACAAAGAAAAAGATAGGGGACTGAAGGACCCTACTGACTACACGCCAGCAGGCAATTCTTACCCTGTAAATCTCTCTCCTTGAAGAGTAATTCATGATTTTGTGTGTATTTTAGGAATGTTTGATGTATTGTTTATAATAGTGTTTAAACTGCGGAGTAATATCCTCAATTTTCATACCATGTACCTTTACTATATGCTCTGTACCATCTTTCTAAAGTTCTTCTTCTGTCATTCCTCTAGCAACATAATCGCATTCAATCACTTTTGCTCCTGTGTCACGACACGCTAATGACAACATACTTTAATTGTCAGTGGAGTTGTGTATATATTTATTCTCTTTATAAACTCCTTAAGGAGTTAAACGCTAATAAGTATCGACTAAATATCAGTCATACCTTCTCGTTTGGATCCGAATTGTTAACAGCGTGGTTGTCGACTAACTCGCATATAAGTTAAAATTTGCTAACTATCTCTTGTTCTTTTCCTTAAAATAAATTAAAATACTAAATATTATCTATAGTATTTTGATAAAATGCAAGCAAATACCAATTCTGGTAAAATAGATGAACAAAAACTACATGACTTTATGCTAAAAGCCGTTGGAGACATTGCAAGTACGATAAGTGCAATGCTTGTGATTATTGGAGACAGACTAGGTTTATACAACGCCATAGCAGAATCGGGAGAACCCATTACGTCGGAAGAATTAGCAAAAAAGACTAACACTAATGAGCGCCTTATCAGAGAATGGTTAGCAAATCAAGCTGCTGGACGATATATATCGTAAGATCCATCAAATGGGAAATATTCTCTTCCACCTGAACAAGTAATGGCATTAGCAGATGAGAGTAGTCCTGTTTATATACACGGAGCATATCAAGCGATAAGGTCTTATTTTAAAGATGAAGATAAGTTTGTAGAAATGTTCAAAACTGGAAAGGGATTGAGATGGGGAGAACATCACCATGATCTCTTTGAGGGTAGCGCGCTATTTTATAAACCCAGTTACGTTGGGAATCTTGTGAGTACATGGATTCCGTCACTTGAAAGAGTCGAAGAAAAACTAAAGCAAGGAGCTAAAGTTGCTGGCATTGGATGTGGATATGGTATATCAACAATTCTTATGGCGAAGGCATATCCAAATTCTAAGTTTTATGATTTTGATAACCACGGTCCATCTATCGAACAAGCTAAAGACCAACTAAGAAAGGAAGAAAAAAAAGGAGGGGGAAGAATAGGGAATGTAGAATTTAATGCCGTTTCTGCAAATGATAAATCAATTGGCAATGATTATGATCTAATTACTTTTTTTGACTGTCTTCACGACATGGCTGATCCTGTGGGAGCAATGAAACTTGCAAAGCAATCACTTAAGCCAGATGGGACATGTATGATTATAGAACCAATGGCTAATGACAAGCTAGAAGAGAACCTCAACGTGGTAGGTAGAACATTTTATGCAGCCTCTACTCTAGTATGTGTCCCAAATTCTCTTGCAGATAATGGCCCTGCATTAGGTGCACAGGCAGGTGAAAAGAAAATAAAAGAGATACTAGAAGCAGCTGGATTTACCAAATTCAGACGTGCAACCCAGACACCGTTTAATATAGTCTATGACGCAAAACCTTAGTCGCATATATGGCTAATAATAATTCCTGTATTTGGTAACTTTATTCGAGATTACGAATCGTTGTGATTAAGCAAAAGTCTCGATTATTGTCAGAATAAAGAATCAAATACAAGTTAGTAGAACCCTACTACATGAAGGGAACTAATCCCGAAGGGTCGTCTAGTTTTTATACTTTGCTTAAATAAGTTCCTGAATTCTTATTTATTTTCTTGTAGGTAATTGTATGACCAACACCGTTACGGACTTGGAGGACGTGCAGGTTTGCTCACTAGCCTCATCTCTCCTCCTTTATCCGTATCTGGTGAAAGGGTCGAGACAAAGATACATCTACTGGTGGGTACATTCTCTATCACTTCCTAAACGACCCACCAGTTTTTGGTATTCCCTTTTTTTGAATTTACAAATCTCGACGATAACTTAAATAAATAGAGAAAGACGAATAGGGTGAGTTTGAAGCTGATGAACAAGGAAATTGCTCATCTAAAGTATGGGAATGGAAGTAAAGATCGATTTATAAATTTCCATTTATTTTTTATTGATACTCTCAATAATACCAATTTGCTTATTGACTTCTATAACTAATTCATGTGGTTGTACTGGCTTTTGAAGCAGGCCATTTATTATCTGTTTTTTAGTATAATCTTGGATCAATTCACTATCATATTCAAAGTCAGTTGTTAAGACTGATCTTGCTGAAGGATTCAAATCCTTAACAGTTTTCAATAGCTGCACACCATTGATAACTGGCATTCGCAAATCAGAAATTATAAGAGCATAATCTTTTCTATTGATTTTGAAATGCTCTAATGCATTAACCGGATCTGTAAACCTGAGTACCTTCATTCCTTCAGTTGAACATAACCTATCATTAGATATCTGAGGGCTACCTATCTCGTAACCTACTACACCAATTATTTTGTTATGATCAGACGAATGAACTCCTTTCAACGAAAACACACTAGTTTTAACTTTGTACGGCCTGCAACTTTTTATAAACTTTGATCTGATTTCTAGAACATCAATAAATGTGCCGATCTCGCTTTTGTTCGTCGGAATTCTAGATATTACGAATTATCCTTTCCAAAATCAAATTAAAATCAACATTAGGTAGAATTTTTTTGAAATTAATAGATTGCTAGACATGGGTAACTTACAATTTTTTTAAATCACCCTATTGGGTACCTTGTCAAATTTCTAAGACAGTATTTAAATTTGGAATTCCTTATTTTGTTCCGTTACAATATTCAATTAAATTCCTCCGGACACTTCAAAAGCAGGTTTAGCGGGATTAACTATTTCCAAGCAAGAGCGTTAGCAAAAGAAATGTCAATTACTAGAATAGTTGAACCTTATTAGATACAAGTTTTAGATCCCTTGGTCCCACTCTTGGAAAAGTTAAGAATCTAATAGCAACTTGGATCCGAATTGGTAACAATCCAGATCCCGACAGCTATCTAATTGGAAAGATGTTGTGTTTAAGATGTTATGTTATCAACAGATCGAATTTTCAGACAATTCTAACAAGTATAAACGATTAATCGTCCGGTTCCAGAATATGCAAAGTTCTAGTCTAATCTATGCCTTTGTATTTTTAATACTTCATCTTTATTCTCCGATAATTTGTGTTCTTTGAATGATTTTAGTTAGAGTAATTTAGGTTAGCCTCTCAACCTATCCTGATTAAATTCTGGACTTCCATATTCACTGATCTTTGGTTTTCTCCCGTGGACCTTTTTATGAACCCTTAGTCGCTCTTTTTCTTCGAATTGTGAACCACAAATCTTACATTTAAAGGTCAACTTAAGTTATAACTTCAAACGTTTAGAAAAGAGTTTCTAATCCAATATTAATTGTACGAGTTCTTTGAGTCAATTCTGTGTTTCCTACTAATCCTAGAGAGTTATTTGTACTACCATCCACTCAGACATTCTTTCGGAATGAGAGTAAATTAGATATGCGCTAAAGATTTATATACTTATAATTAGTATACTAATGATTAGGAGGCATTTGCAATGCAGTCTTACGACTTTCAAAATAGTATCGGGTTTATAGTTAATCGAACAGCGAAGGTATTCGTCAAGGCTCTTGATTCTGAATTACGTGAAAAAGTAGGAGTAACTTTTGGTCAATGGAAAGTCTTTGTAATGTTGTCTATGCAAGATGGTATTACCCAAAAGGAAATTGCTAATAGACTTGGGCTAGAAGCTGCAACTCTTATCCCAATTATCGATAAAATGGAAAAAGAAGGCTTAGTTTTGAGGCAAGTGGATCAAGCTGATAGGCGAAACAATAGGATATATCGTACAGAGAAAGCTGATGCCCTATGGGATCAAATGATTGAATGTGCATTAAAAATAAGAAAAATAGCGGTAAAAGACATTTCTGAAAAGCACATTACAATTATGCGCGACTCTTTGGGAAAGATCTGTGAGAACCTGAATATCCATTTTAATGTTGGCTGTGACATTAGTGATACTGCTAATTCTGCTGCTGACACATCAATAACTGCCTCCAACAAGAATGTCAAAAAGATGAAAGTCAAGTTTATAGAAGGAGTAACGTAACAAAAAAATGGAATGGACTTCATCTCAAAAAAATAATGCGAATAAGAACAGTAACATTCCCTCTTCTGTATATCATCAACAACGACCTTCCTCATCTGTAAAGATTCCTGCCAGTGCATGGAAAACTCTTGCAATTCTAAGCTGTGTCGCTACAATGGTAATGTATGCGGAAACAATGTTAATACCAGCAATTCCAGACCTTATCAACTACTTTGACGTATCTTATAGTATGTCGTCTTGGATTCTTACAGCATACTTAATTTCAGGTGCGGTTATGACTCCTATTGCAGGTAAATTATCAGATCATTATGGAAAGAAGAAAATATTGCTTATTATAATGGTAATTTATGTGGTAGGTGTTTCTACTGCAGGACTTGCAACAGATATAGTTTTCATGTTAATCGCTAGGGCAATACAAGGAATAGGCTTGTCAATGTTCCCGATTGCATTTGGTATTGTAAGAGACCAATTTCCAAGAGAGAAAATATCCATAGGTCAAGGTGTGATCACTTCCATGTTTGCATCTGGGGCAGTAATGGGGTTGTTATTTGGAGGCACTATAATTCAAGGCTATGGATGGCAAGCTACATTTTTTACAATAATACCCATTGCAATTGCTCTTTTGGCAGTAATACGACGTTTTATTAAAGTAGATGAAGAAAGCAGACCTCAACAAGAAGAAGGACGATCTATCCAGAAAATAGGAATTGGTCACAAAACAGGTACCAATATTAGTAGTAAATCATCTGGAAGCCAAATTGATATAAAGGGTGCAATAACACTAGCTGTTGCAGTTACTTCGTTTCTGTTAGTCTTTACCTATATGGAAACAGGTAGTTCCGGTATTACTAACAGTAACTATTCTTATTTCTCTGTACAGGTTGTATCTTTTATTCTAACAGGAATAATTTCGTTCATACTATTCATAATGACAGAAAGACGTGCAAAATATCCATTGGTTGACCTTAAGTTGATGTTAAATAAGGCCATTTTGCCTGCAAATTTGATCATCATGATAGTTGGATTGTCCATGTTCATGGTTTTTCAAACCATACCGATTTTAGTAAGAGATCCTCAGCCACTAGGTTTTGGAGAAGATGTTATTAAAACGGGCGATGTGCAGTTACCATTTGCTGTAGTACTTCTAGTTTTTGGAGCTTCTTCAGGCTTCATAATATCGAAGTTAGGTTCACTAAAACCAATAATAGCTGGTTCTGTAGTTACTGCTATCAGCTTCTTTGGTTTATTGACATTCCATTCAAGTGAATTATTAATTTCATTAAACCTTGCGATTCTCTCTGTTGGATTATCCTTGACTAGTGTTGGAGCTATGAATGTGATTATACTTACTACACCAAAACAGTTTACAGGAATATCGCTTGGTACAACTATGCTTATGAGAATTATAGGAAGTTCAGTAGGCCCTGCTCTTGCAGGAATGTATATGCAATCACACCAATCCCCATTAGATATCAGCGGAATTATTCATTCTTTCCCGTCATTGGAATCATTCAATATGATTTTCCTCACTGCTGTAGTATTTTCAATTGTGTCAATATTCCTAGCAATACTATTAAGAAGAAGAGTTATGAAAATGTCGATACCAAACCTTGCTTAAAAGATAAATCCAAAACTAGAATTGGAATTAGAAGCTAAAAATATAGCATGGATTCAAAGTGAACTTTACTATTATTTGAGTGAACCTACTACATTCAAGGTTCGAATCCCGAAGAACCGTTGACTATAGGTCCTTAAATTTACCTTATTGATAAATACTATTTCAATGCAAACTATGCATGAATCTACAATGGAATGAGAGACCACTTTCTTTACTAGTCACGGTAACATGTTATACTGTAAGAGGTAAGAGGTTTAGCTTTTTGCAAGTTATAAACTCTCAATGCATCTCAGGATACTTTTATTGTTTTTTTAACGCATTTTTGTCCATGTATATCACTTCCCAAAGGTGTCCATTAATATCTTCAAAACTACGTCCATACATCCACCCATGATCTTGTGGTTTTCTATGTTCTTTACCTCCAGCTTCTATTACTTTGTTAATCATTTGATCTACTTTTTCTCTACTTTCTGTAGACAATGCTACTATTACTTCAGTATCTTTTATAGTATCACAAAGTTCCTTTTTAGTAAATGTTTTAAAAAATTTTTCAACTAATAGCATTACAAATATGTCGTTATTTACAATCATGCATGTCGCATTCTCATCAGTAAATTGAGGATTGAATGCAAAACCAAGCTTTGTAAAGAAATCTACTGTTTCATTGAGATCTTTTACCGGCAAGTTCACAAAAATTTGGCGTGTCATTATTTTTGTTTCCCGCCGTATGAAAGAAATACTAAAACTATTGAACTTTTCTTGTCAGGAAACTGGACATTTGCTATGGTTTTTATTTTTGGGTTATTATTTCTAGTAACCATCCTCTACTCAATACCTATTCCCTTTAGCCTAATGAATTCATCACAGATAACACTTGAGCTGGATGTAAGAAGGTTAGCAAATTCCTGCCATCCTTGTTGACAATTGGTATCTTTTTCCATTTTCGACCTTGCTTCGAGCCAATGATTTTTATCTTTATAGTGCATTGTTTCAACCCATACCTCTTCGTCTTCAAGATTCGCGGATACAACTTTATCAAGGTGAATAAATTCAGGTACATCCTCATCAGCTTTGATTAGTTGAAAAACATCGTGTCGTAGAACTCCATATTGCGTAAACATATCTACATATTTTTTACTGAGTTCAACTATTGCGTCATGATTCTTTTTTGGAAGTCTATAGATGAGAGATACCACGTATCCTGTTTTTTTGCTATTTTCTTGTGTATCATTCATAATTCATTTTAATATTAGAAATATAAAATGTATTGCTCCCCTAAGGGAGGTTTATTAATAAGAAGAGGGATTGATATCGATACTGCCTAAACCAAAAAGGAACAAGATGGAAATATATAATGATATTCTTACGGCAATTTCGCTTGAGATAACAAATAATAATGATTATCGTGAGGATGGAGCAGGAGCAAAACCAACTCGTGTGCAATTAAAAAGTAATCTAGCATATGATAAATTTGCAAGATATCTAACTGAATTAGAGAACAAGAATATGATAAAACACTATCCACTTTCGATAACTGAAAGAGGCAATGATTTTTTGAAGGATTATCAAAGAATTGCTGATTTCGTTCTTGAGATGGGAATAAAATATATGGATTTTTCAGAGGAGGATATGAAAAAATAATAATGGTGCCAGATTCAACGGAAAACAATAAAGTAAATTATTATCCGATGAAATTTATTGACCAAATGGAAAGAAATAAGCACATGGTTTTACTATATGACAGTAAAGAATATGCGTATTGGATAATATCACGATATTTTCTAAATGGTTTTGAAAATAGAGAATCTTGTATATTATTTACTGCTGACAAGCCTGAAATAATCGAAGAGCAGCTGGCTAAGGAAGGAATCGATGTTGATTCGTATAAGAAAAAACATTCCTTACGCGTTTATCAGATTGAAAGGTCCGATGATAATAAACGCGATATACTTGCTACACTTAAGCAGATAAGAGAAGAGGCGACAAAGGGAATGAGACCACCGTATAGATTTGTAGGAAGAACGATAACAGATACAGAAACGAAAGGCGGAATGGAATTAGGCCTTGTCCTAGAGAAAACAGGACATGAACATTTTGATGAATTTAATTGTTCACAAATGTGTTATTATAATATTTCTAAAATTGAATCATCTATGAGACAGAGATGGATAAGTGGACTTTTGAAAAATCATCACTATGTCATATACGCATCCAAACCTCACAAGGCAGTCGCATTTGAAACTGCATTGCTCGAAGATGAAGAAGTAATATGACAAAAACTCAAGACAATCGTGGCATGTTTGCAAATATAACAATGATAATTAGGAGTTGCGGATGTTCCGGATCCGAACTGTTAACAATTCCCATCCCGACGGCTCCAGACCTCGCAATTTAGTATTGATAATTAGTATCGATTTTTTGCTTCTGATTAATAGGATGAGATATGTGATGAATTTCATACTGGTTAGATGAACAAAAATAATTAATTTGATTATGTATTTCCAGCGATAATATTTGTCTCAACTGGATCTCCTCTTACATCAAAAAGTCCCATCCATCCCAGATCCATAAATTCTGTCTGATGGGCATGGAACATGTAAATTCCAGGATAATCATATCTAAATTCCATTATTCCTCTATTTCCCTGTGACATGGTAACTATGTCAGTATTGTAATCTGATGTCTCATCTGTACCAGCAGTATAGTAATCAAACATCGTACCGTGTATATGGAATGAATTGACTAAGTCAAATTCCAGCATATTAACAATGTATATACGGTATAGTTTTCCCGTTTGTAACATAATTGGATGCTTCACATAATCGAAGGCTTTTCCATTAACCGAGTAAATCTCAGTATCTCTTTCCATGTCCTGACGACTCTCAACGTTTTTCTCATTGCTAGAAGGTACAGAAGGAAGAGACATATGTGTCAAATTAGAGCCAGTATCATTTTGTTGATTTATGGGAAATTCTGAAGCAGTATGACCTTCTTGTTCATAATTAATGTCGTAACCATTTAGGATCATAGCCATTTCTGTCATTTGTGGCCTAGGTTCCTTTGGATCTATAATCATCGCTCCATATAATCCCCTGTTGATGTGGTCAGCTACTGGGTTTACATGACAGTGATATGGGTATACACCATATGGTTGCGCAACAAATTCATAAGTAAAACTTCGACCGGGAGAAACGGCACCTCCAGGATATCCACCCATCGAAACACCATCATCCTTTGCATAATGAATAGATTGAAGATGAAGTGAATGAGGATGTGAGTTATCGTTACTATTAATCACTCTAATTCGGACTAAATCACCTTCAGTAACTCTTATAGTTGGTCCGGGAATAGTGCCGTTATATGTCCATCCGTCAAAGACATGCCCTTCGTATGAGATAGGTATCTTTTGATGTTCTTGAACAATGAGTGTGAACTGTCTTATTGTTCTCCCATTTGCATCTTTTGAGACGTGACCACAGTTAAAGTAAGTCAGGTATTCTATTGAACTAGGTTTCTTACTCGGCTGAGTGGTACAATTCTTAACAATATCATATTGTTCTGGAGAAATTTGTTTAGGTTTTGTTACTATCTGACTATATAATGGCTGTAGTTGGTTCAATGATGGAAGAATTAGGTATAACAAAATGAAAGCGCTCGAAAAAATTATACTAGAGTATACTAATGTAAGGAAGACATATCGCTGATTTATCTCCATATTTTATCAGTTTTAATATTTTATAGAAAGTTAATTGAGAAAGTAAATAAAAGTAAATAAGGAGTGAAAATTAAGTTAACTTTCTTTGTAATATTTTCAAATACTAAATCTTATTTTGAAATAAAAGGACTATTTATTTAATTTATCGCCACTTTTATATATTTAGCATTATACAATAATATTTTATTCTTGAGAGTAATTTTTCTTGAATTAATTTTATGTTACTCTATAGGAGTAATTGATATCAAGTACGCCTATCAGAAAATAGTTAATGCAAGGTCAATCGATTTAATTGAATTTTTCATAACTCTTCTGTTGGGTCCGAATTGTTAACAATATGGTTCCCGACGGCCGAAGACTCATGTTCAAACGTAATTGCATTTCTTAAGTCTCATTTATAGTCACAATTCAAAATTCTAGACCTGGTATATTAAAGAATTGAAAAAAATAATGGAATTTATTTGTAATTGGATGCTTATTGATTTTTTGCATACGTCGTCATACCGGTAAAATCAATTGCTACGCATTTCTCATCTCCAACTACCCACGCATTGTGGCCTGGCGGAACGATCCCGACATCACCTGGACCAAATTCTTCTTCTGTTCCATCATCCATGACAACTTTCATTCTTCCGGAGATCACATATTGAGTGTGTGGTGCTTCACAACTATTTGTTTTTGCTATCGGTTTGACGCATTTCTCCCAACTCCATCCAGGCTCGAACTCTGCTCTTCCTATCGTAACATCGTTCAAACTCACGATCTCTACTTTACCCTTCTCAAATGTTCTTGTCTCGTCCGGTGCGTTATTAGGATTCTTTTTAATGATTTTTGCCATTGAATTTCAAATCTGAGATGATTTGATAATTATTAAGCATTTGTCAATGAACTACAATTCTAGTATTTAATTGCGCTAAAGTATGTCTATACTTTTGGTTCACTCTAGTCGATCCAGAGATTCTTTAATATGTCCTCATCCACGTCAGGACAACTAAGTGCATAATAAATACTTTTTAGCAATGAGCAGATATCACAGTATTATGCTGCGGATATGACTGTTGGAAGAATGTGCTCGATATTTGGGTAAGACTTTTTGTGATTTTCTATATTACGCAACAGGTTTTTTGGATAGCGGAGTTCAATCCTTAGACAAAATTTACTAAAAAAAGCGGAGAACGGTTAGAAGACGATTCTGTTTGTGGTGAATGTGATAGAAGATTTTCATTGTAATTTGTTAAACCATGCTAAAAGTCACTAAAAACTTAACTAGACGAAGTGGCAATATTATTAAAGGCTAAGTGGACTGATGTGGTGGCTATATCGTATCTGGAGATAAGAGTTGTTTAACAACAAGAGAATTGTTAGCATAGTAGATGATGAGATTTATATTACTAAACTCTTTCATGAGGCTTTGCGAGAAAATATTGATGGAATATCAGTTTTCTCTTTCATCGATCCCGTCATCGCATTTGAACACTTTACAGAGAACAATGCGAATTATGCCTTAGTTATTTCTGATCTAAGAATGCCAGGTCTGAATGGCTTAGAATTACTCAAAAAAGTAAAGACTTCGAATCCTAAAGTAAGAACGATATTGATGAGTGCTTATAATTTTGAGGAAGACGAATTGTACCAGCAATATATGAAAGAAGCAGTGATAAACTCATCTATTGAAAAACCTGTCACGATGAATAGACTATACAAAAGAGTAAGAGATGAATTGAATCTTTACCAAATAGGCATAAGCGAAAAATCGTAAAATTAAGAGTCCACCAGATATTGTATGTAATTTACCAATTGATGAAATGTCTAAGAAACGAAACCTATTTGAAGGAATTTGAACGAATTGGCAAAAAAGCACTAGATATTGAGGGTAGATAAAACATGAAATAATCTATCTTGAACGTCATAATAAGTATGTAAAAGCTATTTTAGGTCAAATTTGTTCTCAATCCCTATGGGTCCAATATATGAAAATATTCTAAAGTCAAAGAACAAGAAATGGATCCGAATTGTTAACAATCCAGCTCCCGACGGGCGCGTTAAGTATTACTAGACAGTTTTCCAAATATGCTTATTATTGACAAACTACTTATTATAATATCATGGGAGCTGTATTCAGGTCAAAGGACCTTGGAACGGGTTACAAGAAAATTATAGAAAATTCGATCAAAGATCTCAGCCCTGATACTAAAGATAGTGTGATTGAGCTTTTCGATTCTTGGGAAGGTATCTCCTCTATACAAAAGTTGAAGGAAATTACGGGCGCTGACAAAGCTGAACTACTATTAGAAAAGATCAAAACAAGTAAAGACGTTGATTTAACTGAGGAAGATCGAAAAGCATTGAAAGAAATTTTAAAGGCTTCTCTTATCTTTGATTAGTAACATCGCAATTGTAAATAGTAACTAACCATAAATAATCAATTTAGGTACAATGGCAATCATTAAATATGAAAGCTGAAATGATATCTCGGGAAGGGAAGGGTATCCATAAATAATCTGTTAACAGGTAAATCAGGAATGCGAAATAGTATTAATACATTGTTGTCATTTGTGAGGCGGGATGAACGTGCAGTTGTTAATTTATACCAAGTATTCTCATCGTATGCGCGCCTTTTGACTGGGACAAACATGATTAATTTTGGTTTTTGGACTCACGAAACCAAGAGTATTAAGCAAGCACAACTAGCGCTGTGCACACTTACAGGAAAATTGTCTGAACTTGATTCTGCAAAGAAGGTAATAGATATCGGAAGTGGTTTCTCAGGTCCAGCAGAGCAATGGAACCTGGAATACAAATACATTGACAATCTTATTTGCATAGATATTAACTATCAGGCATTGAAGATGTCGCGTGTTACAAATAGTAGATCCACTTATGACAGAAAGTTGTTGATGAGATCATCAGTTGAAACAAACATTACTAATAACAAGTACACTACTAATCATAGTGGTGCTACCATGTCAATAGTAAATGCCACAGCAACATGTCTTCCATTTGCGGATTCTTTTGCAGATAGAATTATTGCTCTAGAGTCAGCGCAACATTTTAAATCATTTTTGAAGTTTATTCAAGAGTCACACCGAGTATTAAAAAAAGGCGGCTTGATAGTTATTGCCATTCCAGTTGTAACGAGGCCAAATGCTATTGGAATGTCTTGCAAGAATACAATATTTGATTCTTTAAGAAATGTTAGAGTACTAGGAATTTTATCATTGACATGGGCTTCGGAGCACTATGAATTAGATCAAATTAAGTCAATCATCTCACAAGAGCATTTCGTGATAAAGGATATCATTTGTATAGGACAATCCGTATATGTTCCATTAACAGATTTTTATGTTCAAGACAGAAAAGAGTTCAGGAGCATTATTATGGACAAGCATAGTTCTTTTTTGAAGAAACTTGCCCTAGATATTGCTGAAAGAATAGTACACCGATCAGCACTCAAAATGAAACAGTTATCTCTCTCAGCGAATATAGATTATGTTCTAATAAAGGCCATTAACAAGTAGAAAAAGTAGGTTATGTATTTACTAAACACTCATTTGTAGATCAGTTCCCCAAGGGTTGTCTATGAGAATGCGCCAGGTGCCGTCTGAATGTCGACGTAATACATCTATAGCTTTACCAGCAATAGTAACTAATTTTCCGTCCAGTCCAGTTCCGTTGAATGACCATTCACTATTTACAAGAGCGATATCACTTGTCTGAATCACTCCACTTATCTTTGTTTCTAAGTTGCCATTCATATCGATGAAACTCTGAAGACTCTGCCGTATATTTTCTAAACTGGTTACAACTTGTCCTGGCTGAGAGACAAAACACGCATTAGTTTCATACAAGCTTATTAGGGAACTTATTCCCTTGCATTGAATTTTTCAACATATGAACTGAGCAATTCTTTAGGTGTCATCATTTTAAGTATAGATTTGTATTGTAATAAATGATCCTTAAGACCCTTCCCCTTAGAGCACCGATAGCGTCCTGGGTACCGACGGGCCCGAATCTATCTTGTTTTATTTGGACTCTCACGCGAGATGAAAATGCTTAGTGTTGCCCTTAACATATTTACCTGTGATATGGCATTTCATGCAATATTTGGTTTGACTGTCATTTTTTGGTATTAGTGTATACTGGTATTGGCACGTATGGTCAAACTATCGCCTTATTTCTGGCTAAATCCTGATTAACTGATAAGGGAACGATCTGATTAACTGATAAGGGAACGATCTGAAGTATTAGGTTTGAAATCAATTTCCTCCGTAGGTGTTTTAAGTCTCGTTACGTCCCGCTTGAAGAATAAATCTATTATCCAATCTACCAAAACTCGCAATTTCTTCTCTACTGTAGGAAGATTAACTAGATAATATGAGCGCCAAAACCACCAAGCCGTAAATCCATGAATCTTATGTCCAAGTATAATGCCAACACCGTTTCTCTTTCCTATCAACGTCATAACCCCTTTTGTCCTGTAGTCAAATGGTTCTTTATGACTTTCTTGACCTTTAATTGTAGAAATTAAATTGATTGCAGCAACCTTTCCCTGTCTTAATGCATGTTGCGCAGTTGGGGGATAAGGCTTCCCTGTACTAGGATCTATGGCACAGGCACAGTCGCCTAGGGCCATAATACTATCAGCATATCCAGCAACTTGAAGATAATTATTGACCATTATTCTACCAGACTTGTCGTGTTCACAAGAAAGAGCAGATAGTATGGTTTGAGGCTTTCCTCCTCCAGCCCATACTACTGTTTGGGTTTTGATAATAGTTCCCTGATCTAGTTTAACATTATCTGAGTTAACTTCAGTCACACGTGTGTTTAAAAGTACTTCAATCCCATTTTTTCTAATTTCCTGTAAAGCAAAGTCTGCTAGATCCTCAGTTACTTCGGGAAGTATCCTTCCACCAGAGTTTACGAGTATTATTCTTGCGTAGGATTTTTGCAGATTGTGGTAAAAATATTTTATTGAATCTAGTATGAAGTCGTTCAGTTCGCCGACAATTTCAACACCAGAAAAACCTCCTCCAACTACAACGAAAGTCAACAGTCTCTTCCTAAGGTCGGGATCTTCATGTTCAATGTCCGCCTGTTCTAACATATTTATCACATGATTGCGTAAGACTATGGCATCGCCAAGGCTCTTTAGAGTAAAAGCTTGTTTAGCAGCCTCACTAAGACCAAAGAAGTTAGTTTCACTTCCTAACGCTAAAACAAGATAATCGTACTTGAGTATATGACTACGCCATTCCATAGGATTTGTCTGCTTTCCTATACTATGAGTTATAACGACTTCCTTACTCTCCAGATTAATTGACTCTATCTGCGTTTCATAAAATTTTGCTCTATTGCAAAAGGCTCTCAGTGGTGTTACTATGTGCCTTGTTTCTATCATCCCGGATGATATTTCAGGAAGCATTGGTGTAAAGAGGAAAAAGTTGTCCCGACTTACCAGTGTTATGTCAAATCTAATATCGTTCTGAAATGCTTTTTGAAGCTGCCGTAAAACTTCTATTCCTGCAAATCCCCCTCCCAAAATTAGAATGCGAGTTAATTGGATTGGTTTTTCTCCGTGGATAAGTTCTACATGTTTTTGATATGAATCGATCCTAGAAAAGGAAATATCACATTTTGTACTCCTATATCGGCTGCCAAACTTAATTGATAAAATAGATGAAGTTACTCCTACAATGATACCAAAAACTAGATGCATTATAATATAACTTGTAATCACTAGTGGGAAGCTGTACTGGTATAGAGTTGTACCGTATTCATCATATGTTTCTGAAATCATGCTACTTAGAATACGGTTGATCTCTGGATGCAGAATCAACAAGTAAACAGGTATAAAAAAAACAATTAGGACTACAGAACCGGCGAATATCCCATAAATAAAACCATTTGAAAGCTTACTTATATTCAATATTCCAGTTTTATAGAGAAAAACACCGATAACGACTCCTATTGAAATGGCAGTTATTGTATGAATTGCTATTCCTGCAAAAGCTGCGTCAGAGGTGTATATACCTACGACATGTCCAAATGCTACCCATGTAACATAATAAGGCAATCCCATTCCAACTTCAAAAGCAGTCGGAATAAGCATTGATATTCCTCCTAACATTGCCCCTATGACAACGAAGAATACCTCACGTTTAAAAGAGAAATCTACTCTTATTTCCGTGGCTTTCCTCTTCATTATTAATTACTTCGAGCTCCACATGTATGAAGAGACAAATAAATTGAGTGTTCGAGACTTTACAATGCCCTTCATTGTATCGGGATAGCATTTCCAAGATCTTGTTCTCATGAAGCTTATGCGTATCCGGAACATCATTGGGAATATTTGCTCCAAAATTTATTAAATAATCTTCTTTTCCCAAATGTTTCTCCAAAATCAAGTACATAATTAATATCTGATGCCTGAAGCTCAGTGTAGGATTCTGCTCTGAATTCAATTCTAAAACCTTTATCAACGTCTGAAATACAAGCCGTAATATTTTGGAATTGTCTAACCTCCTCTACCATAGAAACGTTGCTCCCTTCAATAACATTTATCATCTTTCTAAGTGCTTTGTCAAGTCCATCGTTATAAAGATTTTTGTATTTTTTGTAACAATATTACTATTCATTTTCTATTATTCATAAATATTGCTAGCAATGTAAATGGTATTGATACTATGGCAGTTACGATGTACAACGCAGTTAGAGAATTTATGTCTAGATGGTATCCCAAAAAGGGTAAAAAAGGAATAGGAAACAAGAATAGGAGCCACAATCCTCCAATCAAGAGAAGGAATTTCCATCTTTCTCTGAGTCTTGTATACAACATGCTTATAATACAATTCTGTATGGATCTTAGAGAAATTGAGTTACTAAAGAAAAAATTAGGAAGAAATTGTTATAGTTCCTTTCATCGTAGTTGGATGATACAGACAATGGTATTCTAGAGTTTCTCCTTGATTAACTTTTGCAAATGTAAGTTCGCCCGATTTTCCAGGTTCTATGTCGCCACTAGACGCAACTTCCTTTCCTCCTGAGGTTATGACCAACTGATGTTTTGAATCAGTTGGATTCTTTAACTGGACTACATTATCCATATTTAGTTTAAAGTTTAGAACTGGATTCGTTCCCTCTTTGTCGACCCACGTGTAGACTCCTTTCTTCTCATTAGCATTCAATTGAAGTGTATTGGTTGGTGAGTTTTTATCACTTACCATGGTGCTATTATTTCCACTTGCGTTAGCAGTTGCCATACTTCCGTAAGATACGAATTCTTTCTTAATTGCAGGACTAATGTCCTGAGCTAAAGCAGGTTTTAATATTTGGTGCATAGATCCAGACGTTGAGGTACTTAAATATACTACGTAGAGGAATGTTGCTGCAAGTAGGATCCCTAAGCTTTTTGTCTTATTCATTATTATTTATCATGTAAATAAGGAGAAGTTATATTACTTAACATTGTTATCTTATTCTGATATCTATCTCACGTCACTCATATATTCACTCCTTTTATAATTCCTTAAAGAGTTAAACACTGATAAGTTCCGACTAAATAGTATTAATAATAAATGCAAAAATTCGATTTAAAATGAACGACAAAGGCAAAAAATTCCAGGTTTGATCTTATTTTGCAAATTTAGTATTTCTCATACCTTTTTAAGAGGTTTACCTTCTCTGAGGATTGCATTAATATATCAAATGAACCAAATACTGTTCACTTGCCGGTTTTAGTCCAAATTTCTGATATTCATATAGGCAGTCTTTATAATTCATCGGTATTTGATAAGATAGTTCAAGAGGTGAATAGCATGAAACCTGACGCCATAATAGTAACAGGCGATTTAACAGACGAAGGAATCCTTCCACAATTCGAACTAGCGAGAAAAGAATTAGCGCGATTCGATTGCCAGGATCTAATTATCATACCCGGAAATCACGATTACAGACACACGGGATATTTGCTGTACAAGAAATTCTTTCCAGCCACTCAAATTAATGATATGGATGAGGTAGTGGTAATAACGCTTAGTACTGCAAGACCTGATAGGGACGAAGGCGAAGTAGGCTATAGACAACTGTCATGGATGCAGAAGACTATCAGGGAGTTTGAAGCACAACACAAGAAAATAATTGTAGCTATGCATCACCACCTGATTGCAATCCCCGATACTGGCACTGATAAAATTTTAATATTAGACGCGGGTGATGCCCTGAGGGTATGTTTAGAATCCCATGTCGATCTTGTTTTATGTGGTCATAAACATCGCCCCTGGATATGGAACCTCGGTCCCCTTCAGATTGCTTACGCAGGTACTGCTAGCACCTCAAGATTTAGAGGATTCTTTCAAAACTCCTATAACATAATAGAGATAAAGAATGCAGATTTGAGTGTCAAGTTAAAGATAGTTGGCGGAGAAAGTATTCCGCTGTCAGATCTAGTTTCCAACTATAAACCTTATTCTTAATATTGGTACAGTATAGATTTGATCTAACTCCCAGGTCATGAGCATCTGAGGAGATGAAGACAGCAAATATGGACACAAGAAGATCGATAATAAACCCGATAATAGTAGCCTGATATTTGTTATCGAGCCTTTTACGCGCGTATATTCAAGACGCATCTAATCAGCCTTTTCGCTAGCAATAATATTAAGCATAGAGATGTTCCAATACGAGTTCTTCAAGTAAATTGCGAAGTGCAGTTTATTTCTAATGGTAACTCTCATTAAAACAATAAATAGAGTAGTTAACTTGATTTGATTTAGTATTGACAGAGTCGATTTTCCTCACTGGATATAACCAAACTAACTTGGCAATTACTAGCGATATAAGAAAAATAATTCTTCTATGATTAATCCAATGTCAATCTTGTTTAAGAAAGTCCATTTTTAACTAATTCCCCTTGCCAGACAAGCGTCACAATACTTTTCTATTAAAGTAGCATCATTCATTTTGTATGTCGCTATCTTGGTTGCTATACTACCGCACGTACAACAATAACCTGTTATTGCTTTTATGAGTTTATCCTTCTTATCCGGAGAGGTTTTAGACGATGACATTATCTTGTCTAATCTCTGTAATGATTCAGAAGTTATATCCATAGGTTGAATAGTTGGTTTTGGCTTTGCTTCCGGTGTTAATTTTTTCTCGTTAATATCATAATTAAATTTATGCATCTGTGTGATGCACGCTTATCTTATATCTACCTATGTGTATAGGCAGTAATATCCCTCATCCACCCTTTATTTCTCCCATTTCAATTTCAAGCCTAATATCTGGTGCAGTCCGACCCTTATATCACTCATTTAGAATTTTTTAAGCCAAATTCCACTGGTTCTCTGAGATAGAAGTTAGTTTGATTTTTTTTATTCTATTCAACATTGGAAATAGTAAAAAATGTTGTCTACGTTTTGGATCTGAATTGTTAACAATATGAGTCCCGACGGCTCATGTAAACTAAATTTCTTTAATTGTATTTCATAGATCATAAATGATTCCCTTCATTCCAGCTCCTAGACCCAACATGTTAACTAAGATGTCGTTTTACTGCACCCAATCTTTACAATCTTGCCTTCAGTATTGTCGTTTAGTTTGCATTCATTTTTTATGGTTCATAAATATTGCTAGCAATGTAAATGGTATTGATACTATGGCAGTTACTATGTACAACGCAGTTAGAGAATTTATGTCTAGGCGGTATCCCAAAAAGGGTAAAAAAGGAATAGGAAATAAGAACAGGAGCCACAATCCTCCAATCAAGAGAAGGAATTTCCATCTTTCTCTGAGTTTTGTATACAACATGCTTATAATTCTATTCTATATGGATCTACTTAGAGATATTGAGTTACTATATAAAAAAAATTATGTTTTAGTAACGGTAAGAGTTTACTTCAACTACGGCTTGTGGTATTCCCTTCTTTAGGTCATCAAAGCTCATTACCGGGTGGAACTCTACATGAGCACCCATTCCACTAAACAGCGGTTCAGCCAAGACGGGTATCTGGTCTGCACTCTCTATATCAACAATAAAGGAAGCCACTCTATTGCCATCCGCTTCAAAGAAATATGTTGCTTCAGACTTGACTTTGTTTATATATTTTTCAAGTTTTCTCAAAAAGTTTGGGTCCTGTACCATTTTGTTTCCGTCTTCCGTAGGAATCTTTGCAAGTATTAAGAATCTCATTCTTCAGGAGAGAGATGTTCATTGTATTTATGGATATTGCTACATTGGCTACTATTGAAGAGAAGGCAATCAAATTTTTCGAGATTGTACCGACGAGCCTGTCTTATAACTTGCATTTCTTATTGTCCTCGTGTCTGATACGAATTTACTTAGCTTAAGAGAATTAATCGAGAGTTAAATAGTAGAAAAATGAAATTAAAAATATGGCTTTAACTGAAAGGGTGGTAAATGATGCCAAAAATCTAACGATTAATGAAAGGATATTTCTTATTTGTAACCAGTGTCTTTGGACTGTAACTTGTCTTAATAAAACATATCTGCAGGAAACAGTTGGAACTAATAACTTGTGTCCAATTTGCAGCCAAGACCGATTGTCGAGCTTTCCTATAACGCCGGACGATTCCTTTACATACACTTATTCCAAAAAAGAGGACTTCAGCTCACCTTAGGAATAAGAGACAAATCATAAGATCCTTCAAAGTAAACTATTACATGCGAGGTTCATCTCCCGCTGGTCAGATGACGTTGAAGTTTCATCCATGTGATTATTATTATAAGATAAATTTAATGTCTACTTGATAGAAATAGCTAATTACTATATAATAGAACCCTACTACATCAAGGGAATTAATCCCGACGGCTCCAGGGGCGTGAGTTTAGGTCCAATTATTAGTATAGACTCTCATTCCGCATGAATATTTCGATAATTTACCCTCAATTATCTGAACTTAATTCATTAATAGTTAAGCCAATAAATACAACAGTTCCTTAGAATTGTTACCATATTTCTCACAGTTTGTTACCATATTTCTCATAATAAACAAGCTTTGAAACGCCAATCCTCTCAAACTTTTCAGGCCGTTCAGCTGGGTATCCCAATGTGATTATACCTGTTGGTTTGACATATTCTGGTAATTCTAGAATTTTTGATACTTTTTCATCTTCAAACGCGCCTACAAAACAAGCACCAATTCCTTCGTTTACTGAAGTGAGTAATACGAGCATAGAGGCAAAAGCCCCATCTATAATGCTGTAGAAATCTTTGCCTCTTTTACCATATCGATTTACAGATCTGGAAGTATTAGAGCAGATTATTATCAACAGGGAAGCATCGTAAACCTGACGTTGTCCTAAGGCTGCTTCGCCTAATTTTGATTTTATTAAAGGATCTTTTACAATGATAAATTCTTGAACCTGACTGTGCCCAGCGCTAGGAGCTCTATGAGCGTTTTCTATTAGCCTGGTGACAATATAATCCGGAATAGGTCTGTGAAGCTCATATTGTCTTATCATTTTTCTCTTTCTAACTACTTCGTCGAATTCCATGGAGAAAGATATCTTTGTTTTGATATATAGCCTCTTTCTTGTTATATGGTATAGATTTGAGGATCACTTTTTAGGAACTATCGAGAAAATAAAACAAGAAATCGATAATGGATAAAGTAGTAAGAAAGAAAACATTTTCCAAAATTCTTGTAGCTATGCATGAATCCAGTAAATCAGCAGATAAAGCAGTCGATTATGCAACTAGAATTGCCAAAGATTATAACGCTATACTGGTAGTACTTTACGTCGTCCGAACACAGGTCAATTTAGACACTGTAACTCTTCCAAGTCATGTAATCGATTTTAAGAAGCAAGCGCAAGCATATCTTACTAAAATATCGGAAAAAATACACAAACACAGCGATACAGAGAATATTGTAAAAGTCAAAACCGAAATTGTCGCTTCACTTAAAATCGCCGATGCCATAGTAGATTATGCAAAAGATAAACATATTGATTTAATTGTTGTTGGACCCAGAGGAAGATCCAAACTCAAGAGTTTAGTACTAGGCAGTGTTACTTCAGATGTTGTTAGACTAGCCAATTGTCCGGTATTAACTGTGAGGTAGATAAAAAGGAATACGAATCATGACATCTTACATTTAAAAGCTATTCTAAGCAAATATTTGTAGGGATAAAATAAAAATATCAGATTATGAACTCCTTTAAGTTGGATGCAATACAAATTGAATCCCATTGCATTGAGGCGTCTAATCCTTGCCTTAACTATAGCAGTTCTAAGCGTCATCTTGGTCGCAGTCATTTTAGGAAAAATTCAATGAGCCGTTATCAATAATCCAATCATGGGAAGTTTACAACGGTTTTAAATAAACTCCATTTTCTCTCATTGAACTAGATATTTAAATTCATAAAATTTGCAATCGGACCTTATTCAAAGAGTGGACTTATTGGTGATAATTCCAAAAGGTTTAACTCAAGACCTCTGTTTTCTGAGAAGCTCTATCTAAAGGAATCATTAGGCGATACTGGAAAGCTGGACAACTGGTTCTGATTAAAGTGCGTGATGATATAGACATTACACCTTTCATGAAGCTTTGTGTGAAGACATTGATTGAATTCTGTTGTAGCCTTTAACGACTCGATTATCGCTTTTGAACACTTTACAGAGAATAAAGAAAATTATACCTCGTTATTTCTGATTTAAGAATGCCGGGGCTTAATGGCTTGGAGAATTCCTTTATCAACAAGATTTTAAATTGCTTTTGACCAAATTAAATGTTAAGTTATAATGAGTAACCTGAATACGGCATTGGTAACAGGAGGCGGTCGGGGTATAGGTAAGGAGACAGCTATCTTGTTGTCCAAGAAGGGTTTGAATGTGATTATCTGTTCTAGGACTCAAAAAGAGATAGATTCTGGAGTAAAGGAAATTAAGTCATTGGGGAATGGTCAGATCATTGGAAGAAAATGTGATGTAAGTGTTTATTCCGAAGTAAATACCCTTGTAAAGGAAGCATTGGAAATTTACGGACGAATTGATGTATTGATAAACAATGCTGGAATTACATATGTCAAAAAACTGATTGATACTACTGAAGAGCAATGGGATCAGACACTAGACATTAACTTGAAAGGAGCTTTCCTATTCTGCAAAGCAATTGTTCCACACATGATTGAAAACGACTGTGGAGTTATTATTAATGTAAGTTCAGGTGCAGGCAAAGTTGGGTTTGAGGATATATCAGCATATTGTGCTAGTAAATTTGGGATGATTGGCTTAACAGAAAGTTTAGCCCGGGAAGTTGCTAATTACAATATTAGGGTAATGACAATATGTCCTGGAGAAGTGGCAACAAAAATGCAGGAAGATGTCGACGCTCGATATTATGAATTGAATAAGCACAAAATGCTTCATCCTAGGACGGTGGCAGAAAAAATTGCGGATATGATCTTTAACGATAATGAATACCGAAATGGAATTGCTGTGGATCTTCCTAGTTGAAGAACCATTTACAAAAACCTTGAATGATATTCGTGCAACTTAAGTTCTTGCGTATGATAGCTTTAATCTTCACCAGTAAACTCTATGCTCAAACCTCTTTTCCGGCTTACCACTAGTTTATAATTCTCATAATCTTCAACAGGGATAACTTCTAGATTCTTACGATTGCACAAAGGACACCGAACAAATACTTGGGAGCCTTTTAACAGGGATACAGCCCACAGACAATTATTACAAATAACCAGGTCCCTGTTTTCAGCACCTTTTTTTGCATTCATGTGACATAAGGATTAAGTATAAGATATTAAAAATTATCTTCCTTATTGAGAGCCAAATAAGTAATCTACTGAGTAGGGATGGTACAGCATATTACTACGGCAAGATCTTGCCCTTAGACCAGGCGAACGAATACTTTGATTCATTATTACAAAATATTCCATGGAAGAATGATGAAGTAGTAGTATTTGGAAAACGTATAGTTACCAAAAGAAAAACTGCCTGGTATGGTGATTCTAACTATGTGTATATTTATTCAAATACTATAAAGCAAGCTTTACCATGGACTAGAGAACTTGTAAGCCTTAAACAAATTATAGAGAACGTTTCGAATACAAAATTTAATTCCTGTTTGTTGAACTTGTATCATGATGGCAATGAGGGTATGGGATGGCATAGTGATGATGAAAATTCAATTGAAGACAATAGCACCATAGCTTCAGTGAGTCTTGGGGCAGAGCGGAAATTCTCCTTTAAGCATAAACAAAGTAACAAAACTATTTCAGTATTACTTGAACATGGGAGTTTACTGTTAATGAAGGATGCAACACAAAAAAACTGGTTACATAGTCTACCCAAATCTAGTAAAATTACTCTACCAAGAATTAATTTAACTTTCCGAAGAATGGTAGTCTAAAGTGTTTCTTATTTATTATAGTGAGATGAGAGAAGAGCAAACCAGTGGTCTGTATTACTGAGGGGTAACGTAGAAAATTTGCTGAAATAAATTTTACTCACTAATGCCATAATTTTTTTTATTTGGCAATTCTTTTTGCATTCATGGGATTCACTTCGATCAAAGCACTGAATATGACTGCGCCAAATAACATGACAAGTTCGGCAAATATGACCAGTTCAAACATGACTACATCGGATACCTCTGGCAGCTCAGCAAAAATGCATCTGGAAGAAGGAATTAAAGCATTAAAGAGCGGCGATAATCAGGCAGCTATGATTCACCTAAATGCAGCGAAACAAGTCATGGTTGCAGGAGAAGCGATGAATCATTTTGAACAAGGAATGAAAGCGCTGGAAAATGGTGATTCGAATGGAGCATTTATGCAGTTGGCCGCTGCGGATCAAGCTCTAGGTTGAAGACTAGAAACTACGACGAATTTAATTCTCCAAACCTTATTTTTTAATTTTCTACAAAACAAAAGATGGACTTCCATTTGGTTTATACCAGAACTTTAAAGCTCTAATTGTTAGACAGATTTAAAAAATCTTTTAGAAATAGCAGAAGATCTTCTCTCCAAGTAGTTCCGAATCAATATTCAGCCATATCCCTCTGCCTTGGATCCGAATTGTGAACAATGCGAGTCCCGACTGGCCCCTTTTATATAATAATTCATCTATATGAAAATTGGTATGATTTGCTTTAACTGCTACACCGAATTTCATCCAACACTTTCAAAGCCATTATGTCCGAATTGCAGTTTTTGTTATTGGTGTAGAGATTTCACATGTTTTCATCATGATATAGATAATGGTCAGCAGAACAGATAATAAACTCCAGTGAGATTCAATTGGATATTCAGTCATATCCCGACGAACTCAGATGTATTACTAGACAGTTTTCCAAATAGGCTTATTATTGACAAACTACATATTATAATATCATGGGAGCTGTATTTAGGTCAAAGGACATTGGCAGGGGTTATAAGAAGATTATAGAAAATGCGATCAAAGATCTCAGCCCTGATACTAAAGACAACGTCATTACGCTTTTCAATTCTTGGGAAGGTATCTCCTCAATACAAAAGTTAAAGGAAATTATGTGTCATGACAAAGCTCAACGATTGTTAAAACAGATCAGAGCAAAGAAAAAAATCTATTTAACTGATGAAGAGCGAGATGCATTGAAAGACATTTTAAAGGAATCTCTAACGTTTGATTAGTAACGTCTAGTAAATTTAATATTGTCAGATTCTAAATTTTTAATATTATTTTTTGTTAGTTACATCAAATCCTTCAAATCCATTCATCACCATAGAATGGTCTTCTTTTTTACAACAGTCACAATGAAGTTTGAAGCAATCTCTACTCATCTTATGGATGCATTCTTTACACGTACAAATGCTATCAGAAAATTCTATATTCTTATCATTATTATCGATAGTCATTTATGATGATTAATTACTGGAGTACAATGTAATACATCTTTCCAATATATGGTTAAGTGTTCATTCGGATTTCTAAAATAGCACATTCAAAGTGACGGATTATATGTGATAAAAATAACTAATGATATGAGCAAAATGGATCAGGATACTATCTTGCATTTTTACATGCTACTAGAAAATTCACTTCTTGAAAGTGATATATCCAAAATAAATGAAGCAGATATTGATGCTTGGTCGCAATCGTTCAAGAAAGTTGTGAGAGAAAGTAAAGAAAAGAGTGGTAAGGGGGTATTCGTTCCTTTTTTAATGTGGAGGTTGGGCGAGATAAGCCCTGTCGAGGCAAGCAAGTACCTAGTTAACAGAAAACAGGATGAATGCCGGGTTAGTTATGATCATAATAATGTTGAACATATAATCTGGGTGATGGCATTAATGTTTATGTCTTGGTCTGTTACAAATCTTAAACGAAAAATGCAAAACGGACATTGTCAGAATATCGATCATCCACATGGAGATACGAATCCCAGACTTTGTCAAGAAGGAACAAAATTTCATCAAGAACTTTACAATGAATGTGTTAAGACTTTCAAAGATTTACTGATTCATTCAAATTCTGAAAGAGATCATTAATTCAAATTCAGATTACTTTGAATAACTTCGATCAAATTACAATGCCTTTGGGACTAAAAATAGAGTCAAAAGTGGTTTACATACCTCCGAGTTCATTACTTAATTTAATATCAGGAGATGTTTGCAATAGATATCATACAATGCATTTTTGGCTCAGAAAGTAAAAATTCATTTATTTAGTAGTGCACTAACTGCGTTTAATTCCTCTTTGGAAATATCGTCCCAGTTAAGTTTTTTGCTTGCTTCTTCTGCAGTGCTACCTAACTTCATTCGTTTGGTATCATTACTTAAGAGATCAATAATTGTACTAGTCATCTGATCCCTATCACCAATGTTTAATTTAATGATTCCATCATTAACGAAGTCATATGTCAATAAATTATAACATACTACTGGTAATCTGCAGGCCATAGCTTCGGTAAGTGTTATACCCCACGGTTCCCAGTAACTAGGATAGATAAATATCTTTGACGATTTAAGGAACGCAATTTTCTCTATGGCAGGAACATATCCGGTTAATAGTATGTTTTTGTCTAATTGCTTTCTAGTAATTGCTCGTTGAAGACTGCTGAACTCTTCTCCCTGACCAATAATCACTAGTCTGCTTTCAGGAAAATATTTCAATACTTTCTCCCAAATATCGAGTAAATCGTAAACGCCTTTTCTCTTGACCAACCTAGCACAAAAAGAAGCTTCATATTCCTTTGCATTGACTTTTACTGAATTAATTAATTCGTGCTCCACTCCATTTCTTATAATAGTAATTCTATTGGGCTCAAATCCTTCGTGTATCAAAAACTCTTTTGTTTCACTGTTAATTGCAAAAATGATATCTGCTGATCTCTTGCACAAAAAAAGTCCTAACTTTTCGTATAATAACATTAAATTTCCACGTAAGCCTGCATTATCTGACCCATAAGGTTCCAATACACCATGGTTATAAACGACTAATTTGGACTTGTACCTTCTGCGTATCATGACGGCCGGAAGAACATCATATAAAAAATGCGATGCAGTTATTATTAAATCAGGTCTATCTTTGGGCCGAACAAATACACTTCTAATAATGCGAGTGATATAAGAAATCGTAAGTTTAAGTAAGCTTTTAATTTCTTCATCATCTTCTGCTGAAGAGAAATAAAATAAATCGACATTGGGTAACATCTCCTTTGTTGCTTGATAAGATAGCTTTGGCGTAAGAAGAGAGATCTTGTGTTGTAAGCTCCAATTCTTTAGTACACGTAACATATGGTACTCTCCTCCAGTTACTAGGTTTTTTGAGTACCAACCATTAATTAGAACTAAAAAATTAGCCATCAAGTCGTTTGCACACAATTGCCATAAAACCTTTATTTAAAGACAAATATGTCAATCGCTAATATCTTGACTAGAGCGTCTATATTTTAGGATCTGATATTGACGTGGCGATCTTTATTGTTCTTATAGGTTAATTTTAAAACATATCTGCATTAATCATAGTTATGATTGTGAATTAAAAATATTTGAAGTGTTTTTAAAAGTCAAAAATGGTCTTATTGTTCAGGTATATTTAGTTCAGTGTTCCGGCTGAATATTCAGTCATATCCCTCCGGGCCCTCTGAAAACAATAATTAAACATTTGTCACACCTGTAGATATTTGTAAAGTAACTAGATATAGGAGAGATTACCTAATTAATAATACTAGTAGATATATAATGAATATTTTAATTCATGACAACAATCGTTTCTTGATGATGTCTTACGCATGGTGCTTCTAAGCAATGTCAGTGTGTGAAAAATGTAGTAAACATGAAGAATACCACACATGTTCAACATGTAACCAACACTTATGTATTGAGTGTTTTAATACAGTTCATTTTGGTATTAATGCTCCTAGGGCTAATAAGTCAATAGTATATAACAAATGCGTTTTTTGTGGTGATATATATGGGGCCAATGCTAAAGTTGAAGTTTGCGATAAATGTACAATCATATTGACTTGGGTATCATCCATGAATTATCTTGCTGCAATAAATAGGGTTTCGCAGTTGATAAGGACAAACAGACTTGATTCAAAGCTGACAAATGAAAACTATTGTAAGGCAAAGTTTGGAGTACACGCTACTCAAGTTATCATGGACGCAGTAGATAGTTTGAGAATACATTAACAATATGCACTCCTTGGATTCCCGACCGTTGCTAATTTTCTTAGATTGAAAACCTTACTTTTTTCAACATAGTCAGCGACCTTTTTTATCCAGACCAGACCTTGATTGCATCCATAAAGTTTCGTGTTTTTACTTTACCTTTCCAAATATCATAACTACTTAGGTAATGAACAGATTTTGTAACCGTACTCCAAACTATCTCAGAGATTGATATCTATTCTTTAATTGGGATAGGCATTGGTATAGGAAGTCTAGGTGGATTCATAAATAAAGAATGATTTTGCATTTGGCTACAATCACCGGACTCGATTGTTCAGTAAGAATCTTTCAAAACGTTATTATCTTTTGCATGAGATAAAAAATTCATACGGATTGTGGATTTGGAGGATCGTATCAGTGATGACCGCATGCATCATCTCCCAATACACCTCCTTTCTCCATGTCCGGAGGCGGCCATTTTATAATTTATTAATTGGCACAGTCTATATCACTTGCTAAACGTCTCTCCAATTCTTGGTAATTCATTTTTATTGAATTCACAATTTCGACGATAACTTAATAGATAGAGAAATAAACATACGTAGCCTCAAATTTGTTTTTGTTATACCTAGATTTAGAGACTCCAACAAATGATCCGCCCGAAAAATCAGATTCGTCCCTTCCGTTTTACTATATGACAGGAGAACTATTTTAGCGAAAGAAACTCAAAAGGGATATGCAGTTAGAAATGTTATGCAAGTTCGTAAAAGATCAGTGATACTATTGTTGATACCGGCTCTCTTCTCAATGTGGAGGAATAATCTATAATACGAGCAAGTTATCTCATTGGAACTTTTCGCAGTTACATAACCTACAAGATGTGTCAATTGTATCTCCTGAATTCGAGCTTTGTTTCATGGTTTACCTACAAATTTATTTTTAACAACGCCGTTAGAACTATGGATTTTGATAATTACTATGTCTCCAAGATTCCTATCCCAAAAATTATTGATAGTGATAGAAAATTTTTCATAGATCAAAGTTCAACAATCAATGATCTCTTAGAACAATCGTCAACATTCTTGGTGTAGAAGATAAAGACCTTTATGACAACAAAACTGATGGGAAAATAGTCAAAATTAATACTAGTATTGAAATAGAATGGCTAAATGTAGCTGTGAATTATGTCAGCGAAGATGGGATAGAGACATCCTTGGATCTTTTCAAGATAAGAGTACATGACAATGTATTGCTGAAGTTTATTGAGATTTGAGATTTGTGTCAATAAATTTGAAAAAGAAATTCTGAAAGGAAGAATGACAGCAGCGGTACTGAACATGGTTGAAATTCCTATTTATGATAAAAATGTAAAAGAAAACATGCTGAAAATATCTAAGATTATTTCAATAGAACAAAGATGAAATCCAATTCGTCAAATCTTAAAGCCCATTGGAAATTCATTTACCCTCTAAAATGTAACAATTGTATTTATCACTTCAAAAAAGTTAGAGATTTAACCAACTGACTTTTTACTATTTCTTATGATATGCTCATTACCATTACATGTACGTGGACTGACAAATTCTGAAAAGTACTTATTAGCCTTTCCCAATTGCATACCAAAATCAAAAAATTTTTTATAATATCATTGATTTGAAGATATATAATGAAATCTAATGATCTTGATCTAGCACCACCCATAGCAGTTGTAGATAATTTAACAGCTGTTCCGATAGATATAACCAAATCAAAGGCAGAAATGATCTTTGATATGTTATCTCACAAGTGTAACGTTAATTCAACAACAAATTTTTCTATGGGGAATGAAAATGGCAATGCAATATTTGACTTAAGACAAGACATCTCTAATGCACATTTAAATGATAAACATATTTCAAATGATAAACTTCGTCATCATAAATTTGGAATGGATAATGATTCAGCATTAAGAATACTAGAAGAGAGTATTGACTCAAATAGTAATAACAGATTTAGTTTACAGTATGAATTAAAAAAACCGAATTGTCTAAACTCTCACCCGATCGAGTGGAGTCCAGCAGGACTTTATTTTGATTTTTGGTTTTCTGATCTTTTTCCAGCAAGATACTTAGAGATGTGGTTTCCATCTAATCTTATTTATGATCGCTTTGGTTTTAGTTTAGATATTAGAATAATTAATACGCAAATTGAGCACGTATTATTTAGCAATGGGAATATAAATAAAACTGGAGATAATTCGTGGACAATAGAATTTCCAGATAAATATTCTTCTTTCTCTCATATGTTATCTATATGTCCCAAAAATGAAATCGAAATTATTAATGACATCATGTTATTACCCAATAATGGAACAAATTTAAAGTTGGAAATATTTAAGTCGAAGACAAATTCTGTAAATCTTATTGGTATTGTAAAAAAATTAAAAACTCATATTTCACAGAGTGTTCTTAACATAGGTCCCTATATACATGGAAATAAATTTACTTGTTTTGTTTGGGAAAATTCTATTGGTAGAAGTATGGAATATGAGGGAGCCGTAACAACGTTAGAAGTTGATTTAAAACATGAAGTTTTTCATAGTTGGTTTGCTCGTGGAGTGAAGCCGGCTACTCAAAATGATTCATGGATGGATGAAGGATGGACTGTTTATAATACCGATGAAGCTATTTCATTAATTAAACCCTTTAGTCCTTCAGAACCTCCAGTATTACTTTCATCACCTGATCCATTTAATAGAGTTACACCAGGAAATTCATATACTGATGGAGCTAGATTTTTCGCTGGATTAGCAGCAGAATTAGGATATGAAAATTTGAATTCTTATATGAACTCGTTTTATAAGACCTATCACGAAATCCCAACTACAACAAAGAGATTAGAGAGTTATTTAATACAACAATCAGGAAACGAAAATCTTGAAAAACTTTTTAATAGATTTGTATATGGTCGATCTGAAAATATTTAAAAGTGAGCATCAAGAACAGATAACTATCTTTACTCAAAAGAAGAATTGAAACCGTGGGCTGATAAATTCATAGAGCAAGAAGATTTGATCGAACAAGTTCAGAAACATAATCCTAATTGGTCTTATGAAAAAGTACAAGATTCGGTTACTTGTTAAGTGACAAAGACTGGAAGAATGTAGGGATAACTTCGATACTAATATTTAGAGAATCTGATAGGGAAGATCCCTTTGTAAGATATGTAGTAAGCTCAT
>Ga0209886_1000021_pt1 | contig 39606 bp, 33 predicted proteins | sample GWRWN2_40_50_FD_187229 | JGI IMG/M metagenome (GOLD analysis project Ga0209886, IMG submission 187229) | Riverbed sediment microbial communities from areas with no vegetation in Columbia River, Washington, USA - GW-RW N2_40_50 (SPAdes)... | ecosystem: Environmental > Aquatic > Freshwater > River... | reverse complement strand
TTACAACAATGCATTTTGGAATGGTACGCAAATGGTATATGGTGACGGCGATGGAGAGATCTTTCAAAGATTTACAAAATCAATCGATGTAATAGGACATGAGCTAACCCATGGTGTAACTCAATATGAAGCGGCTCTCGAATATGAAGGGCAGCCTGGAGCCTTAAATGAAAGTTTTTCTGATGTCTTCGGTTCCTTGGTAAAACAATATGCTCTCAAGCAGAAAGCCGACAAAGCAGATTGGTTAATTGGCGCTGGTCTTTTTACAAACAAAATTAAGGGCATTGCATTGCGTTCGATGAAGAAACCTGGTAGTGCGTACAACGATCCTACAATTGGTAAGGATCCGCAACCTGGTCACATGAAAAATTATGTAAATACATCAAGCGATAATGGAGGCGTGCATATTAATTCAGGAATTCCAAATCGTGCATTTTATCTAGCTGCAATTGAGCTCGGTGGATACGCCTGGGAAAGAGCTGGTAGAATATGGTATATTTCATTAACGGAGAGGCTGAGAGAGCGCTCTAATTTTCAGAAAGCAGCCAACATTACGTATGAGGTAGCTGGTACTTTGTACGGTAAGAGCAGTCATGAGCAAAACGCTGTTAAAAAGGCATGGGATCAAGTTGGAATTAAAGTCAAAGCAATGAAATAATAATAAACAAGTTTAGCGGATCTAGCTTGAATATTGTGAGAATTAGAGTTGAACGTAGTGGAGGTTTGGCGGGAATCGCAATTTCTAATGAAATGGACGCAAAGGATTTGCCATCAGCGCTGATTCGCACGGCAAAAAAAATCATAGAGGACAAAAAGGTATCTTCGTTACCTATGAAGTCATCCCCCAGAGGTGCTGCAGATCATTACACTTATAAAATTTCAATACAAGATGGAACGAATCAAAATGTTATAGAATGTAATCAGTATAATATTGAAGATGATTTAAAATCACTTGTAAACTATATTGAAAAAAATTCAAAGAAAATGAATTGATGCAAGTTTGGACCTTTGAGTAACAGGTAAGGTTTTATATCCATATTGCAGATGCTTAAAAAATATTAATCTTATTAAACTTGATTGTAAGTACGTATACGTAATGGTGCTAACAATAACATTACTTTGGCGCAGAATGTTAAAAATTAATATACACTATGTAACAGATAAATTATGTTCAAATTGCCTTCTAGTTTAGAGTGAATTACGCTGGTTCGATAAAGTAAGAAATAACGATCTACGCATTAACTCGGAAATACTAAACAAGGTGTTTTATTTGATTCTCCTGAAAAAGGAACGTTCATTTCAATTAACTTTTCTCACTATGTGATTTATTAAATTATTTTGATGTAATACTTAACTCCAATTTTGGTTACGCCTGAAGAGCAAGTTCCAAACGTAACTATTGTTGTATCTGAAATTATTGGTTCCGTAAAAACCCAATATCCATCCGAGACTAACCGTGCTTTACCAGCAGGCAAGTCAAAAATGTTATCTTTTGGTAATTCTACACTAAAAAATTTTGATAGAAATCTGTATTTCTCCAATCCTGGAACATTTTTCCCATTCAAAAGAATTTGTAAATTTCCTATGGCATCCATTCTATGTCTTGCGGTTTCAATTAGATCCTTTTCTGAATGGCCATGTTCATAGAAATTAGAAACCCAATTTATAACCGGCAAGAATATGCATGTTCCTTTACGTATACAAATCTTTCTGGTTGGTTGTTGTTCTACATTCTCTATTGTCTGGCATAGAAAAAAGACGTTTGAATCAGACTGGCCTATGGCGGCCTTCTCACCTGACAAATCCATGGCAGGGTTGAGAGATTTCGGTATTGTCAAGAGCCATCGCCACCACCTTGCACTCCATTCACCGAAGGAAAGTCCGAATGGCATTGAATTTTGGTGGTAGATTTTCACATTACTTGAAGACATAATTATATTCTGAAGATCTTGTATTTAGATTATATCTAGATCTAAACTTAATTCCTAGTAAACTGAGATATTAAAAATAACATATAGCTTAAGTATGTCAAAAATGTAAATAGGAACATGAAATATACGGCCACGTCTTACGTCGCTGCTAGTAAACGCACTGAGTTAGAAAAGAAGATGATTGCTGAAAAACGCAGACAGGCTGGTATAGCGTTTCCCGCCCCGAGGAAACAAGACTACTTGCTCATTGTTCGTTTAGATGTTAGTCCAGCTGATGATAAAAAATTGGTAAGTCAAGGACTCAAAAGATTATGCACGTTATTTGAGCAAATTGATAGTAAAATGATTGAGATCGAGGATACAAGTGGCGAAGGTGACATGTATATGTATCCCTTGACAAGATTTAATTTCACTGCTACAATTGGTTTTGGAAAGACATTCTTTAGAAAGCTAAACCTAATGAATAAATGTCCAAAAGATCTTTATGATATGCCACCCTATTATGAAATAGGGGACAAATCTCCTTATGTGTTACCACAAACAGATATGATTCTGCAACTTGCGTCAAATAATTATTCTGTAAACATGATGGTGTTACAAAATGATTATTATTTAAGATATCACAAGGGATATCCCGCAGGGGATCAGGGCTATTTGCATGATTCAGAAAATGGACCTTTGGATATAATGGGGTCATTAAATGGATGGGCAAAAATTACTGATGTTCATAATGGTTTTCATAGAGCCGATGGAAGGAACTTAATGGGTTTTTATGATGGAATTTCAAACCCGCACAGATTAGTCAACAATAATATCTGGATATCTGAAGATGAAGAAGGGAGAGAACTTGCTAATGGAACATACATGGTTTTCCTGAAAATTCAACATAATTTGAGAGAGTGGAACAAGTTAGATACACAGGAACAAGAAAAATGGGTTGGAAGAAGCAAAGCTACAGGATTATTATTGGGCACACTTTCTATCGGCGAGGAGAAAAGACTCCTTTTGGAACTTCATTCTACGGATTCATCAAAACAGAAACAAGCCATGGTTAGATTGTCACAACTTATTGATGAACAAAGAAACCCTAGAAAAAATTTCTTTGATCCATATGACATAAGATACTTGAATATTAACAAGAACTGTCCAATTTCTTCACATTCGAGAAAGTCCAATCCAAGGCAACCGAATAGTAGGAAGGAAAAATTCATCTTCAGGCGTGGATGTCTTTATATGGAGGAGAAATTTGCAGATTATCCGAAATCAGGTATTCTGTTTATTAGCTTTCAAAATGATATTAAAATATTTGAAGAGTTGAAGATAAATATAGATCAGCGCATAAGCACTCCGATGAAGACAGAACAACCTACCAAAATAAAAAATTATTTTGGTAAAAAGATTCCTGCCAGGAATTCATTTTATACTTTAACATTGGGTGGAGGGTATTACTTCATTCCTCCTATCCAAAATAAGAGAATCTCATATATAGGTCAGCAGTTCTTTTAAAATTTCACAAGTCATTATACAAAATATTATGTTACTTCTTAAGTAACCAAGGTTTGATAAATGAGGTGACTCCTTTTTAATTTTGAATAAATTATCAATAAGCTTCTGTTGCCCATATCCGCTGCTTTCCAGACATTTACGAAAAATTAAATCTAAAAATTGAGAGTTTGAAAGTGTATTGAGCTCTTATTAAACACATGATCAATTCAGATCTGTATTCGCATCTAGTCATGAAGCTACAAGTATATAAGGTCCATCAGTGTTGTCCGGGATGCCGTAAACGTACATTTTTAAGTTTTGAAACTCAATGCAGCGAATAATGCAATTATGCTCAAATTGAGTACTACTTATAAACAAGTATATGATTGTAATAATATGATTAATGCCTTCTCATATTGGGCAAAAATGAGAGTGGTATTGAAGAAGGAATTTGTTGACTTGGGATGTGCTCTGAACACGATTGAAAATCAAAGTGGAGTTTATTACCATGGCTGATTTTGAAATTGCAGATCCAAAAAGTGTTTTTAGAGGACTAACATATGGTCAGTGGGTTGCAGTATGGTATAATAATTTGATGTCAGATAAGCCTGACATTGTTTATCGTGAAGGAAAAAATGTGGTATTTCTTAGAGGTAATGTTGAATTTTCATATGAGAAGCAGGAGGAGCCTAAGAATAGGGCTTTTTCCTCAATGACTAAAGAACAGAGGATAAAGATACAGGAAGACACAGCGGTATTTGTACCTGTAATATCAACAATGTTTGCTCTGGGGGACGACTATCAAGGTCAAGCATTGAATGATGAACTTTCAATGCGTCTTGCTGCCAGGAGAGATACCGTTAATGGAGGTGAAATAGGTGTACAAATTAGAAAAAAACCAGAAAACAATGGTAAAAAGCTGGTAGATGATCTAAATGATTACTATATAGAAACACCCTTATTCCCTGCTTCAGTATCTGAAAAAAGTCACATTAGATATACAATAGAATCCCCAATTGAACCAGGGCAGTATCAGGCTCTTGTAGTCGGAGTTTTTGTTATCATAAGTAGCTTAAGTGTGGGCATGTACCGGCTTTCTTTTTATGGAAGAGGCGTAGGGAGATATCTCACAAGATCGGTTTATGATATAGAAGTAACGAAGGGTAAGGGAAAACTTGTCGATGTTTCAGATCCTAGAGGAGAGGGTTTTCTTCCGGAACAGCAGCAGGTAATGGACTTTGTGGCAGGCTGGAAGGAGAAAAATCCTACAAAAGAAACATAGCCGAGGCAATAAGTGTGGATATTTGTATGTACTATTAACGCCGTCGTAAGGTATTTTTGTTAACACTGAAAATATGAGCGAAAACTGAAATAAAGTAGTAGCGGTATAATTATAAGAATATTCTGTAATGAGCAATACTAGAAGAAAACTTATAATTCGTGGCAAAAAGTTAAAAGTTTTGAACGATAGATATGTAGCCAAAACCACAGAAAATTACAGGGGACTTTCATATGGAGATATAATAGCTACTTGGCAGCGCTGGTTACTAAGTGAAAATCCTGATGAACAACAATATGGCGATATTTTGTTTCTTCGCGGTAACCTTGGTCATCACCAATCTAGTTCGAACTACTTGGACTCCTTTATTGAGATACCTGAAGGGATGGGAATCCTGGTTCCAATTGTTACTACTCACTACACTATGGGAGACTTCTATAAAGGGAAGATTATCAATAATGAATTTTACTTAAGAAAAGCGGTACGGGAACATGTAGATGCAGCTGGACCTTTCTGGGCTACTCTTGAAAAAATGGGTAAAAACTACAAGACATTTAAATTGGTACCAAATTTAGAATCATTTAGGGTGGAATCTATGCTTTTTGAATTGGATGTTTCAGAAGAGAATCCATTTTTGGACAAAATGGATGAGCCTAACTACCCAGGCAAGTATACAGCATTGGTCTCAGGTTACTTTGTTCTTTTACGAGATCTTCCTGTAGCATCATATAGAGTAAGATTTGGTGGATATGGAATGGATAATTTCTATACTGATTCATTGTATGAGATTAATATTATTTCAAAAGAAAGGACTGTTAATGATGTATCTGGATTCACTTTCACACCTAGTTATTTGCTACGGGAGAAAAAAAAGGCTATTAAGCCCCTTCATAAACATTCTAAATGAATTCAAATTTTTAGTCTCAATTGTATCAAATAATAGATATCCAGTCTTTACCAATATTAATCAACACATTAACAAACACTAGTTCATTATTTTAGTCATGAATAAGTTAGGTAGTTGACTGATCTGATTTATTGCCTGATTTTGTATTATCTAGTTTTGTATCAGTTTTCTTCAATTCTGTTATTACTTCTCCCACATATTGTATAATATCCTCTGATTCAGATTTGGAAGTAAACAGCGCTTCGGTCTCTATATTCTTATGGATTTGATTAATAATTTGGTGTATTTTATGCTCAGCTTCTGCTGATGCTTTGGCAGAGGCCAATGCTCTGAACAGCTCAAACTGGCTCTTAGACCTAAGATAGCTACGTACTTTAATATCTCCTGCTACGTAAAAGGTTGCCGAATCAAGTCCTATGAGAATGAGAAATGAAGCCGGCAAGACAAATGATATCGAAACAACACCCCATGCAGGAAAAGCAGATAAGATTAAAATTGTTGATGCACTACTACTAAAGATGATCATAATCCCTGCGCCACAAATTATTAGATAATATTTTAAATGCTCGTAGGTCAAACCCCTAGAAAGTATAAAAAATGAAATTCCAAATAATATAGCTGTTCCAACACTAACAGTATTTAAAACAAAGTTGTAAAGAATTGGGAATATCGATCCGCTTGACATTATAAGAGCACTCCATATGTCTGTTTGGTTTAACAAGAGAGGTGAGTATTGAAAGAGGAAGTATACCACTGGGGTACTAACAGTGATCCAATATTTTATTTTTCCAATCTTTTGGGCGTATGGTTTTGTAAGCAGTAACGAAGCTACCCATATAGCAATAAACGACATAATCTTAGTAGTGTCGTATAAAGAATCTAATTTACTTTTTAAACTCGTATAGAAATATGATGCCGATGGATTCCTTTCTGGATAGATATATTGAGGTTTAGCTTGAAGATTCGCCTCGACATACAAAAAAGCGCTAATCAATTGTAATGAAAGTGCGATAATGGCGAGGGAGTATACTCCAGCCATTTTACTTCTGGTGGATAAATAAGACTTGATACATTTAAATGCAAGTGTTACCATGATTAATATTGATATTATCAAAGATATTCCTACTATTAACTGGACTAATACGATATTGTATCTAGATGTAACCAATTGTTCACCTAGGAGATACACAAGAAGAATGATCACTGTTAGCTGGGATGCAACGTGGAGATATGCAATTATTTGAGCTGAATTTGAGGACGCTTTCTTAATCTTGAAGACTATTCTAGTAGTGGTCTTAAGAAAGTAAAATTGCATAAACACGGATGCCATTAATATTACAGTATATAAAATTATGTGATCAAACGAAATTCGATCACCGAGTTTAGTGGCCCAAGAATCACCCGCGCTCAAATCAATTACTTGAACCAAAACTACTAAAAATGATACTATAATCACACTTAACGAAGAGGAAAAAAATTGTGAAATTACCGATTTGTGCAATTTTCTTTTCAATATTACTAATTAACCAATAATCTAAAAACTCTTTGTATTAATAAAATAATTCTTTATCTACTAAGATGATACGTGTTAAACACAATAGTATCATTAGCAAAACGAACATAATGCTGTTGATGTAATAGAATTCAGAGTTACAAAGAATCAATAATATTACTTACAGGATCTATTAATAGGAAGCGTATTGATTGTCAAAAGCAACAAGTTAATTAAGCACCAATCAAATGTACCAAATAATTTCAAATGAGAACCTTTTTGGGTCAAGAAGGTATACCATAATATTTACTGCGAGATTTCAAACGAGTTTTGAAACCTTGATGAGTGAATCAAGAAAATCTATTAAATCCAATTTAAGGTCTACTAGGAATTTTGTAAATGGACAAAATTATCTTGAAAGAATTGATTGTCGTTACAAAAAATGTGGCGAGACTCTTCTTTCAGTGTTTTTGATCGATCAGTGAAATATCTAATTTCGACAAGTATCAAAGACATTTTACTAATGTGAAGAGAATTTTGCCCTATGCATATATCAAGAACGTGTTCCAAATCAATAAACAGTTATAATCTTCTGCTTTGGATGAGAATTGCTAACAATACTAATCCGAACAGTCCAAAACTGTTAATTCATGGTTGTTAGCTACAAGAACCAGTGAAATTCCACATGGTTTCACAAATCTAAATTAAACCTTCTCATTAACACGGACTCATATTTGTAAATATCCACACTAGACCAGCGTGGATTATCTGTACAGATGCTAATAAATAAAACACTACTTCTCAAAAATATGTCGATTATGGGAGAAGCATAAAGAAGTTAACTCTACTACGTAGTATCGATGAGTCTGACAACAATGACTGCTTTATTGTACGAAAATTTTAAAGCTGCCCTCCCTTAAGTTTTCGTAATGTGGTGGAGGGCCCTCTTTACCACGGAGCAAATCAACTACCTTCAATTCTATATCATGTTCTCCTCGTGGCAAATCATGCAAAAATAGGAAATATCCCGTAGCTGTTCCTCTGTATGAACCTGGAATGATATCTCCCCAAAAGCGTACGGGCTCTTGGGGAAAGGTAACATTAAAAAAGTTAGTCTTGTCAAACGATCTACTGACATCCACTTTTTTACCATCTATCGTAACGTCGATATTTCTAACAGGAGTTATAATATTATCTGCACACTCAGATAATTGTGAGTCTGTAAGGGGACCTTCACCACCTATTTCACAGATGGTTGTTGTTAATGGAAGCAGAACAGCCTTACCGGATGGAACATTGCAGGTATAGTTTATTTTTCCTACATCAACAATAATATCGGGAAGGAACCATACAGGACCAACCTGCATGACAGAACATCTTTCGGAATCAGAGTAATTATTTGTCAGGTGGAGACTATTAGGGATTCCCAGCCACCATGTCCACCATTTTGCGATCCATTCTCGATAAGGAGTGTCATATGGTGAAGATTCGCTTGTAAACACTCCATAGTTAGAGCTAGCTGCAATAATCGATCCATTGGAGCTGAGAGTCAGGATTAATACTAGGGGGATAATAACGCGATTTAAACTTACTTTCACATGCGATATTAAATGGCCTACGCTATATTTTTTACTGTCACTAAGGTAACACGATGTACGAAGGTTTCTGCATAAGTAATGAGGTCAGTTTGAAATATTTCATTCTTTCCAATTAAGAAAGCCATGCCTCACCAGATTTATCATTTAATATGCGCTTTATAACCAAGATCCGAGATTCAATGCACGATACTCTACTAATAAAATCAATTGTATGAGTCATACTAATTTTTTCGTTGTCTAATTAGGATCGTAAAATTGATAAGAATCCCCTACATACTAACCATCACGGAGCATAAATCAAATTTAGAGTCTCCATTACTCCTTAAGAGTATCAAGAAGTACTCGTGGGGGGAAGGTGATATATCAACAAGGGTAAGATCCCTGCAGGAAACTCTTTCTAAAATTATTCCAATATGCAATAAGATCGGCGTAACGAGAGTTTGTGACATTACCTATTTGGACAGATTATACATTCCAAACTATAGTGCCGTACTGCCTGGAACAGAAGATGCTTTTTGGGTCTATAGTGGAAAAGGCCCCACTAAAGCCCATGCCAGAGCAAGTGCAATAATGGAGTCCATAGAGAGATATTGTTCCTTGTCTAATAATACCTCCAAATGCTTTATTCCAGGGACATACTCGCAACTATCAAAATCGTATCATAAAGTGCTTCATCCAGACGAAGTGGTAGAACCTGTCATAAAAACCTACGATGACAATAAATCAATTATAGATTTTGTAATAGGATTTGATCTACTCAATAACGAGGAAGTTTTAGTTCCAGCCCAACTCGTATTTTCAAGATTTTCTGCAAGACCTCCATCTACGTTGGCATTTCCATATTCACATACGAACGGCCTAGCTTCAGGCAATGTCCTTGAAGAGGCTATTAGTCATGCGTTGTGTGAAGTTATTGAAAGAGACGCAGCAAGTATAGCAGATTTGTGTGCATCTTCAATACCATACACTATCTTGCAACAAATAACACAATCACTGAGAGAAATGAATAATGGGATCAGCAAGGGTGCCGAAATTTCTGAAGCTAATTTCGTTGATGATGCAAGTCTTTTTCCGGATGTCAATATTTCCGAAGTCAGCAGAATTGAGCAGCTCAGATTCTTAGTCGAGAGGTTTGCCAAGGCTGGCATATCTTTGTCGATAAAAGACATTACACAAAAGGATATTGCAATTCCTACATTCGTTGCAAGTAGTATAGAATGGATTACGACTGATTATGGGTATTTTGCATTAGGTTATGGAACACATCCCGACACCAGAATTGCGCTGATGCGAGCAATAACAGAACTTTCACAAACACGCGCAGTTAATATCCAAGGTTCGAGAGATGATCTCAACAAAATACGTTATAAGGAAAATGATCAAATACACAAAAGGAAATGGCAATTCATGCGTGCTACGTCGAGGGGTTCAAGAAAAGGAAATACAATTATGTTCTCGGAAATTAGGTCGTATATACTCGACGATCTCTTGGTTGAGATCAAATTTATTTTGGGCCGTTTGAAAAAATCAGGGTTAAAAAGAGCGATAATTGTCAATTTAACTAACCCAAAGGTAGGAATACCGGTTGTAAGAGCCATAGTCCCTGGGCTCGAAACGCTTGAGGTCGCGAGATTGTACACGACCTCAGAATTACTAATGGGCAAAAGAGCCAAAAATTACTTTGAGAGCTTACTACGCTCTAAATAGCGATTAGCCTAGAAGCTATACCCAAAGCTACAGCAAGTCGATTCTTGCAACTGAGCTTTCCCACTGGTCAGTTGTGTCCCATCTGCGTTACGTCTCCAGGACTTCTTGAAACTGGAGATTTGCCAACCGATTCTATTGAAGCCTTGCGCTCAACTACCGATTTCATTATTGCCAAAAATTTACGCATAGTCTTTAGTCATTCTACAAATAAATAAGTATTTTGGAACAGAATTCATAGAAATTCCATAAAATAATTAATTCTTCATCTTTTTGGCTATGATGCTACCATAAAAATGACTAGGCCATCTGTGACTTGCTGACAATCTTTGTAATATTGTACTTCTAGATTAATGGAAAAATTTGTAGATTTGATTTCACAGTAACTAAATTGATTTCTCCAATTCGTAACCGATCATTTATAATTTCGCTAAACTTATTAACTTCAAATTTGTCACACTGTTAAATTGAGCTATACTGTTAACAAAAAGGGAATGGGATGGCTCCCCGACTATCCGAGTTTTAAAGATTACACTCCGCAGAGTAAGAATATAGCCCCTTTATTTAAAAAGGTTGATCTTGCTGATGCTTCAAAAGAAAAGGTGCTAAAAACATCTTTACCTTCAAAACAAGATCTTAGAAAATGGTGTTCTCCAATAGAAGATCAGGGTGAATTGGGCTCATGTACTGCAAACGCAGGTGTCGGGCTAGTGGAATATTTTGAAAGACGAGCTTATGGAAAACATATAGATGCTTCACGATTATTCCTCTATAAAGTAACTAGAAAAATGCTGAATTTCAAAGGAGATACTGGTGCATTTTTAAGGAGTGCGATGGGAGCATTAACACTATTTGGCGTCCCCCCTGAAGAATACTGGCCCTATGATGTAGAAAAATATGATAGAGAACCTCCTGCATTTTGCTATTCCTTTGCAAAGAACTATCAGGCAATAAAATATGTTAGACTTGACCCTACAGGTATCGGAAAGGATGTTTTGTTGAAATCAATAAAGGATAGTATTTCAAAGGGCTTTCCATGCATGTTCGGATTTACCGTCTACAATTCGATACAGCAAAGTTCCACAACTGGTAAAATTCCATATCCCTGCGAAGGAGAAAAGGTTGAAGGCGGACATGCAATAATGGCAGTAGGATATGATGATAAGATGTCCATAAAAAATGAAATGTGCGATAAAGAGACAAAAGGCGCACTGCTAATTAGGAATTCGTGGGGCACAGAGTGGGGCGAAAAAGGATATGGATATTTGCCTTATGACTTTGTGTTAGAGGGTTTGGCAGAAGATTGGTGGACACTCATACAGCAAGGATGGGTAGACACAGGTCAATTTGGTGAATGAATAATAGTCAGTTTGTTGATTATTAGAACGTAGAAAAGCGTTAGTAAATAGTCAAACAGAATAAATCTGAGTGAACATATTTTTCAACTTATTTTGGATAGGAATCAAATGTAAGTTTACAAGTTGCAGAATTAGACAAATGAAATAACCAGTTATAAAAAAAGCAAATATGAGAAACAACGTGTGTTTATTTTCTATAGAAATTATCGTTACATTACAAAATTAGTCTTATGATTTTAGAAATATAGATTGATACAAGTAACTTTGGCGTATTTTCTTAGTATATGGTTGCATGTTTCAAGAATTTCTATCAAGTGCGTTTATAAAGCTGGCTTTTATATCCACCATAATGAATCTAAAAAGAGGAACTGGACTTGTATCGACTTATTTTTTAATTTTAGTATTCTCAGGAGGATTACTAACGTCTTATGTTACTGGAAATACGAACTTATTAACAAAGGTATGGGCAGCTGATCCAATTCAGATTTCTAATGATGAAGTAAAAGATAACTATCTTGTCTATATTAAGCAAAAAGCAAGTCCAGGTCAGGATGGATCTTCGCCTGACTGTCATCCAGGATTAGGTAAATTGAAAAGAGATGATCTTCAAAACCTTCAAAGCAGCGACCTATGTAATCCTGGGCTAGAGAACATGAAGAAAAAATTGGAAAGTGAGGAAGAAAAATCGGGCAATGATGAGCTAGATGATAAGATAATAAATAAATTAAGCAAAAATATAGAGAAAAAAGAGAGCGTATTAAAGGATAGATTTGAGAAATTAAAGGAAAGGATGGAAAGAGCTATCTCAGAAGAAGAGGAAAAAGAACCAATCCCCCCAGAGGAAAAGAAGAAAGTTGATGACGCGGATGTAAAAAGTGTGGAACAACATAAATCTTTAACAGGTGATAATTGCAGAGAGGGAAATGTTCTTGATGGGGCCTCAAATGAGGGAGATCTGAAAGTACTGGCTGAGTGTCAAGAGGCAACTGGTGATGTAATGCATACTAAAAACATGGATGACGGAGATTACAAATTTTTGTTAAAGTTAGATGACAAATATGAGTTTCTCTTGAATGATAAAAACGATGAAAAAACTGATGGATTGCTAGTAATAGAAGTTGTTCCCCCAGATCGAGACATAGAAAGTGTATCTCTCCCTAAGGAAGGTGACAAAGTACACATCTGGGGCGCATGGGTCACAGATGAGCCAAAAGGATGGCATGAAATACATCCTACTTGGGTGGTAACAAAAGAATAATTCTAGCCATTATAAGCACTGCTCAAATTACTAACCTGTCACAGTAATGCAAACGATAGCATACAGCTACTCCTGTAAGGAGAATCAACAACTTGCACAAATCGTAATGTCCTCGCTACTTAGCTCCCTACCAATAAGCCAAAACTGATTTATTCAACTTTATTATCTTTATTTTACTGGTAAGCGGTATTGAATACCCCTATATCTGATAATTTATCTCATCTATATGGAAAATTGGACAAAAAAATATCATTATTGTCAGGTTTTCAGCTTACCATTATAGTATTAATTGTTCTTCCTTCAGCAGTGGTTATCTCACATTTTTTCCTTACACAAGTAGTGACAGATTATTTCAAAAGTATATCTACATTAGATACCCTCGATCAGAATCTAAAATATGCAAAATTATCAGTAAATATCTCTTCTACTATCCAAATAATCGTCTTTGTAGTCATGGTAATAATTTATCCTCCATATCCCGCACCATTTTCCATTGAAAAATATTTTGTAAAAAGAGGCTTCGAATCTGCAGTATCAGAATTTGAACTTGTCAAAAAAATTCTCTACATCGCTGTTCCTTTATTGATATTTTTTACAGTAATAGAATTTCTAAAACCCCTATTTGAACAATTTGTTTCTGACGAGATTGTATCTATGTTTACCGACAATATCATATTCTATTCAGCAAGAGGATTTCTTTTTCTGACAGTATTAGCAGGACTCCTCAAGATGGTGTTCGCCATTTCCAGAAAACGATTCAGGTTGTATTTTGCCAAGGGGTGTCTTTCCATTGCCAAAAATAGTAATGATGAGGCAGAAAAGATGGAATATTTAATCAAAGGTTTGAATTCCTATAACTCTTTTCTTAAAAGACATATCAATCTTGAAATAAATGAGATAAAAAAAATTTATTCAAAAATTACGATTCTACCTGCAAAGGAGAAAATCGAAACTGTCAATAAAATAATTCAATCTTTTGAATCAGGAGATACATTAGAACCTGTAAGATATCTGTCATCGCTTAAGGATGTCAAAACAGAGTTATTTCTTACCGAAGAACCATTAGAACAAAAGATAAAATTACAAATAACATACGCAGCAGGAATTATTCCAGTGATTTTGACAGTTATCCAAAGTGTAACCAAGTAAGTCTAATGAGACCAAGTATATCGATCATTTGGTTATAGAAATAAAACCTACAACCTAAAGATACTCGAAGCTGAGTATGAAAACTATATAATCATCTATTTCAGATTTATCTAACATGTGGGACAAGAGCTTGGTAGTAATGATGACTCTTTCCTTGTTCATAACTTTGAACCTATTAATTTCATATCACTATGCATCTGCACAAGCAAATGAGAGTGGAAACAATGGTACAAGTAATATTACAAGTCCAATATTTACACCAAATACTAATTTTACTTCGGGGACTTCATCCAATACCACTGGTGTAATGGAGAACACTTCAGGGATGATAGATGATGCGTTTGATGCGCTAAAAGATTCCTTCGGATCATTTTTTGGAAAATAGCTAAATACGCACTTTCCGCAGATAGAGTTATGAGAAGATATCACTAGTGACTGCTATGATGTGTTGTTGTACACTTAAGTTAGCATCGAAATAGTAACGTTAATACAAGTAACATAAAAAGTCAAGCTGATCCGACTGATACTAAGCATAGTAATGTAATTAGATGCTTTTGTAATACTAATCACTAAATACTTACCTTTTAGAGAATTTAGGATTTTCTTACAATGATTGTTGTACTTACCATAGATAAATTTGGGGCAAGTATCATGTCACCATCGTCAGTTCTTAGTTTACAGTATAATAATCCGATATCAAGAATAATGCCTGTATTACCAAATACAGTAACCTTTTCTCCAATTCTAAAGGGTCGTGCAATGGCAAGATACAATCCAGAAATTAAATTTCCTAGAACATTCTGACTTGCAAAGCCTATTACAATGGCAGTAATCGTACCTATTGACGCGGCAATTATAGGGTCCTCGCTCAAATAAGAAATTATTATAGATATTACTATAATTGCACCAATTATTTTAATTAGAATTCGTATTATCTCCGCATTCTTTTTCAAAGTATCATATGTAAGCTTGTAAAAGATGTTAGCAAGTGAGTTTATTACAAAATACCCGATAATAGAAACTACCCCTACTCTCAAGAATGGCTGGTACCTTGGTTCAAGCAGTTGTCCAATTATGCTGCTTGCAACGACCACAACAGCTATTACGATTATCATCATTATTGATGTTTTCAGAAGAGATCTTTGTTTTTTGCTGGTACTATTGCCATTGTTGAATTTCGAATTATTATCCTTATCTTTTTCCTTATCCACGGTATGTCTTAAGGTACCGTTTATATTTCAAATTATAGTGAACGATTCTCATCAAATGGAGATTAACATTTGATAAATCCTTTGATGTAGCTGGTTTCCGGATAAATGAAAAAAATCACCAACTATCCCAGTTTATGGATTCGATTCTGATTCTATGTGCCTTCATCAGTTCATTTCTAACTTGAATACATTAGTTATGTCTCTCCAAAGATTTAAACAGATGGAATCATGATATAACTAAGATACTAATGGTAAAATGTGGAGAATGTAGAACTGAACTTCCACAAGATGCTAGATTCTGTCCAAATTGCGGGACGCAGATAGGACTAAAAAAAGATGTCTATCATGTGTCTGCGGGTGGATTGGTTGGAAAGGTCAAAGAGATTTTCCAGGATGCAAGAGTTAAGCGGATAAATGTAAAGGATGAAAAAGGCAAACTTCTTCTGTCCATTCCTGTCACATGGGGTACAGCAGGAGCAGTAGCAATGATTACTTTGGCACCATGGCTCGCTGCTTTGGGAGTTATCGCAGGCATAGTGACAAGATGCAAAATAGAAGTACAAAAATCTGGAGACATCTAGATAAATTATCTTCAAATGTCATAGTAAAATTGTGTTAGTCCCACTAAAAGGTAAGAGTCGCTGTTTGCCCTACATAACAACTAAGATTTACTCTTAATTGTCATAATGTGGAGAATTTTGAGTGAAGATTTTCTACAATCTTGAAAATTTGAATTCTAATACAATCAAAAGCCGACAAGATCTAAGAATCTATTTATTACGGCTTTTAGATTTGGAAATAAGAATCTCACATTTTGTCTTCTGATAAAAAGGATGTTAAAATTACGAATCATGTATTTCAGCCTAAACACGAAATTTTATCCAAAAAAGAAGCTGAAGAGGTATTGAAGAGATATAATACAAAACCAAGCCAGCTCCCATACATATTAATTAACGACAAGGGATTAGAGGATCTAGATGTGAGACCCGGAGATATTATAAAAATAACAAGAACGTCATTTACTGCCGGTGAAAGTGTCTATTATAGGTATGTAGTGGAGGATTAGGGCACGTCACAGAAAACACTTGATATGTGGGCAATAATCCACAATATTTTACAAAAGGAAGGCGTGGCTAGACAGCATCTTAATTCCTATGGTGAATTTATTGAACGTGGTTTGCAAAGTATCATTGATGAAGTTGGCGAGATAGAGATTGAAACTGCTGAATATCCATACAAAATAAGATTGGGTAAGATAAAATTACAGCAACCAAGAATTATGGAGTTAGATGGTTCGGTAACTCACGTTGCTCCTGTTGAGGCAAGACTACGTAATTTAACTTACGGATCACCTATAATGCTTGAATGTAGTATTGTCGAAGATGAAAAAATTTTAGAATCAAGATTTATTCATATTGGAGACATTCCAGTTATGGTAAAGTCCAACGCCTGTATATTGCACAATCTTCCTGAAACCAAACTTATTGAACTCGGAGAGGATCCGAAAGATCCTGGAGGCTATTTTGTTATTAATGGATCTGAGCGAGTAATCATTGGATTAGAAGATTTATCTTACAACAAGATAATTGTCGATACTGAAGAAACAACAGGTAGTTTGGTCTACAAAGCTAAAGTATATTCTTCAATAGTTGGATATCGTGCAAAACTGGAACTGATAATGAGACCAGACGGTTCTATTGTGGCAAAGATTCCAGGATCTCCAGTAGATATTCCACTTATTACACTTATTAGGGCATTAGGTCTTGAATCTGATAAAGATATTGCAGATGGTGTATCTTTAAATTCAATTATACAGGATGAATTAGAACCTTCCTTTGAGAAAGCAGGAGAGATTATCACAAGCAGGGATGCTATAGTCTACATAAGCAAGAGAATTGCTCCAGGAATGTTGGAAGAATTTCAGATAAAAAGAGCTGAAACTTTACTTGATTGGGGATTACTCCCACATCTTGGTAAGAATCCTGAAAATAGGAACGAAAAGGCGCTATTTCTAGGTGAAGCCACATGCAAGCTTGTTGAGTTGAGGCTTAATTTGGTAGCCTCCGATGACAAAGATCATTATGGTAATAAAGTTATAAAATTCGCTGGTCAAATGCTAGCCGATCTTTTTAGAACAGCCTTTAGAAATCTCGTAAGAGACATGAAATATCAGCTAGAGCGATCTGGTCAAAAGAGAGGAATAAATGCAGTTGCTGCAGCAGTAAGACCGGGAATAATTTCCGATAAATTAAACAATGCTATTGCAACCGGAAATTGGGGAAGGGGAAGAGTTGGTGTTACCCAACTTTTGGACAGAACAAATTACATATCAACTATAAGCCATCTTCGCAGAATTCAATCACCGTTGAGCAGGAGTCAACCTAATTTTGAAGCAAGAGATCTTCACTCTACTCACTTTGGGAGAATTTGCCCTGCTGAAACTCCAGAGGGATCTAACTGCGGTTTAGTAAAAAATATTGCATTATCTTCTATAATTTCAGTAAGTGTCCCTGTTTCAGAGATAATTGAAAAATTATACGAGCTGGGAGCACATCCTGTTGAAGAGGCTTCTGATATATTACGAAGAAATGGTACCAGAATATTTGTCGATGGACGTCTAATCGGATATTATGATAATGGACAACACCTGACAGATACTCTAAGGAGTTTGCGGAGATCGGGAAAAATACATGCTCATGTTGGAATTTACTATTATTCAAACGAAAATGAAAATGCAACAAAGCGACTTTATGTAAGTTGTAATTCAGGAAGGATACTCAGGCCACTTGCTATAATAAAGGAAGGTAAACCAGTAATAACTTTGGATGTTCTTGATTTAATCAAGAGGAATATGAAATCTTGGTCTGATTTATTGTGGATGGGCATGATAGAGCTAATCGATGCAAATGAGGAGGAGAATTGCTATGTGGCTATGGACTTTAATAGTTTGGAACCAAGTCACACTCATCTTGAAATTTATCCTCCTTCAATTTTGGGCGTTGGAGCTTCTATAATTCCATATCCAGAACACAATCAGTCTCCAAGGAATACCTATGAAAGCGCAATGGCAAAACAGAGTTTGGGATTTTCAACGCCTTTGATGAACGCAAGTACCTACGTAAGGCAGCACTTTATGCTGTATCCACAGATCCCGGTAGTTACAACTAAAGCAATAAATCTTCTTGGACTGGAGGATCGTCCCACTGGGCAGAATTGTATTGTTGCTGTGTTACCATTCGAAGGATATAACATCGAAGACGCAGTAGTTTTCAATAAATCGTCAGTTGATAGAGGTCTTGGCAGAACCTTTTTTTACAGAGTGTATGAGGCAGAAGCAAAACAATATCCGGGAGGAATGAAAGATAAGTTTGAGATTCCGTCATCTGACGCAAATATTAGAGGATACCGGGGCGAGAAATCATACAGGTTACTTGAAGATGACGGTGCTATAATGCATGAATCAATAGTAAATGGAGGAGACATACTTATTGGAAGAACCTCTCCGCCAAGATTTATGGAAGAGTATAAGGAGTTTGAAGTGAAGGGTCCATACAGAAGGGATACCTCGATAGGTGTCAGGCCTTCAGAAAACGGGGTTGTGGATTCAGTTGTAATGACTCAATCTGTAGATGGAGGCAAGATGTACAAGATTAGAGTAAGGGACATGAGAATTCCAGAAATTGGTGATAAATTTGCTTCAAGGCATGGACAAAAAGGTGTAATCGGAATGCTGGTTCCACAAGAGGACCTTCCGTATACGGAAGAAGGAATAGTTCCTGATGTTATGATTAACCCACACGCATTTCCATCAAGAATGACTGTTGGTCAATTCATGGAATCAATTGCAGGTAAATCTTCTTCCCTTCGAGGGAAAGTTGTCGATGGTTCAGCGTTTGTGGGCGAAAAAGTGAACGATCTAACGGAAATATTGGAAAAATATGGCTTCAAATCCACAGGCAAGGAGGTCATGTATGATGGACGTACAGGCAAGAAATTCAATGCTGAAGTTTACATAGGTGTGGTATATTATCAAAAGCTTCACCATATGGTTGCAGACAAGATTCATAGCAGAGCAAGAGGACAGGTTCAGATGCTTACGAAACAGCCAACAGAAGGACGTGCCAGAGGTGGTGGTCTTAGGTTTGGCGAAATGGAACGAGATTGTTTGATTGCTTATGGTGCTTCAATGATGCTAAAAGACAGGCTTTTAGAAGAGTCTGACAAGGCAGAAGTCAATATTTGTGAACGCTGTGGATTGCTGGCCTACTATGATGTCAAACAAAGAAGATATGTATGTAGGGTGGACGGTGATAGAGCAAGGATTTCAACAGTGGCTATTGCTTATGCATTCAAACTTTTGTTACAAGAAATGATAAGCCTTAATGTCGCCCCAAGACTGGTTCCCAAGGAGAAGGTATAAAAATTATGCAAGTAGAAGATAACCTAAAAATTTTAGGCGGTATTAGATTTAGTGTATTATCTCCTGTCGAAATTCGAAAATATAGTGTAGTTGAAATCACGGCTCCGGAGACATATGATGAGGATGGCATGTCCGTTCAAGGTGGTCTCATGGACAATAGACTTGGAACACTGGAACCTGGACAGAAATGTGGAACTTGTGGAAACACTTCGGCTAACTGTCCGGGTCATTTTGGTCATATTGAGCTGGCCGAAGCTGTGTTGCACATTGCTTTTGTAGATGATATACACAAACTGTTGCTAGTTTCGTGCAGGTCATGTAGTAGGATAAAACTTTCAAATGAAGATTTGGCAAAATACAAGGAGCTTCGGGATACCAAAGCTGCATATGCAGTAATAACTCTTGAAAATATTAAAGAAGAAATCATAGAAAAAGCAAAAAAAGTAAAGATATGTCCACATTGTCAAAAGGAACAATACGATCTTGTGTTTACAAAGCCTACCATTTTCGTAGAAAAAACTGAGATAGGTGAAAACAGGCTCCTTCCAATAACAATTAGAGAACGACTGATGAATATTCCAAATGAAGATCTTGTTTTATTAGGATATAATCCTGAGACGGCAAGACCTGAGTGGTTTGTCTTACAAGTCTTACCAGTTCCTCCAGTTACAGTCAGACCATCAATTATCCTGGAAACCGGTATAAGGTCCGAAGACGATCTTACCCACAAATTGGTTGATATTATTAGAGTCAATCAAAGACTAAAAGAAAGCAAGGAAGCAGGAACACCGCCACTTATAGTTCAGGACTTGGTTGACCTTCTTCAGTATCATGTTACCACTTACTTTGACAATGAAGTTTCTGGAATCCCACAGGCGCATCATAGATCCGGCAGGCCATTAAAGACACTGACACAGAGACTAAAGGGAAAAGAAGGACGATTCAGAGGATCGTTATCTGGTAAGAGAGTAGATTTTTCAAGCAGAACTGTAATTTCTCCTGATCCTAATTTGACCATCTCCGATGTCGGGGTGCCAGTTGATGTGGCAAAAAAACTCACCATACCAGAAACTGTTAGCGAATGGAACATTGAGGGATTGAAGAAAATGATTATCAATGGACCTAATGATTATCCTGGAGCTAATTACATCATAAGGACTGATGGAGTAAAAATACGACTTGATTATGTTACTGATAGGAATGTTCTGGCCGATTCAATTGGTCCTGGTTATGTTGTAGAAAGGCATTTACAAGATGGAGATGCGGTGATCTTCAATAGACAACCCTCTCTGCACAGGATGTCCATTATGGCGCATTATGTAAAGGTACTTCCATATAGAACATTTAGGTTACATCCTGCAGTCTGTCCGCCTTATAACGCAGATTTTGATGGAGATGAAATGAACCTTCATGTTCCGCAGAGTGAAGAGGCCCGCGCAGAGGCTGCGCTACTTATGCGAGTTCAAGATCAACTAATCTCCCCAAGATATGGTGGACCAATAATTGGTGCAATTAGGGATTTCATAACAGGTGCCTTCATCTTAACACAGGATAAGACATTTTTGAAAGAGGAAGAATTCACTAATTTGGCGTTATTGGGAGGTTATTCAGGAACCCTTCCAGAACCAAAACATCTTGAAAATGGTAGAAAAATCTTTACTGGAAAACAGCTTTTTTCGCTCTTTCTGCCTAAGGACTTTAATTTTGTAATCACTTCAAAATGGAACAAAGCATCAAAGGGTGAAGGGAAGGATGTTGTTATAAAGAACGGCGAACTGTTAAGTGGAGTTATTGATAAGGCGTCTATTGGTGCAGAAGAACCAGATAGCGTATTACACAGAATAGCTAAAGATTATGGAAACGAGGCAGCAAAACGATTTTTGGATTCAATACTGATAGTTTTAAAAACATATCTGACACAGAATGGTTTTTCCTATGGCTACTCTGACCTCTGGTTGCCTGATGAAACCAGGAGTGAGATTAGTAATGTTATCCTAAAGGCATATGAGAAAGTATACGAATTAATAAAACAACATGATGAAGAAACGTTACCATTAACAAGAGGCTTATCACCTACAGAAGCATTGGAACTCTATGTGGTAAATGAACTTTCGAGAGCACGTGATAGAGCCGGCAAAACTGCAGATCGTGCATTTCCTGATGATAATTCCGGTGTCATAATGGCATCTACTGGAGCAAGGGGTTCTACGTTAAATATCGGACAGATGACGGCTGCATTAGGACAGCAGTCAATTAGAGGCAGAAGAATCACCAAAGGATATAGGGATAGATCACTTCCACATTTCAAACCCAATGACGCCAATCCTGATTCGAAAGGATTCGTAAAATCAAACTATAGGGACGGACTAAGTCCACTAGAGTTTTTCTTCCATGCAATGGGTGGTCGGGAGGGCCTTGTTGATACAGCTGTAAGGACTCAACAATCTGGCTACATGCAAAGAAGACTAATCAATGCACTTGAACACATGAAGATAGAATATGATCAAACCGTGAGGGATCCACACGGCAATATAATACAATTTGTTTATGGGGAGGATGGGATAGATCCTGCTAAAAGTGATCATGGTGAAGCAGTAAATATTTCTCGATTGATAGAAAGTGAACTTCTTGTAGATGAAGGCAAGAAAGCAGCCGAAAAAGAAATTTCAGAAATAGTGACTAAATACGGAAAAAGTCTTAATCCAAGGCTGAAGGAAAAGTTGTTACTATCACTTAGTCAAAATAGAATTAGCAAAGATGGTACTAACAAGGTGATAAAGAAAACACTGGATCTTATAAACAAAGCAATGGTAGAACCGGGAGAGGCAGTAGGCGTTGTTACTGCTCAATCTATTGGCGAACCCGGAACTCAGATGACACTTAGGACATTCCATTTTGCAGGAGTTAAGGAGAGAAATGTTACATTAGGACTACCAAGATTGATTGAACTTGTCGATGCAAGAAAAAAACCTGTTACACCGACTATGGATGTATATTTGGATGAAGAACATCGAGTCTCAAGGGAGAAAGCTCTTAATGTTGCAAGAGACATAATATTTACAAAGGTTGCAGATTTAATTGAAAGAAGCGAAACTGACTATTCTGGGATACTGACATTCCATATTTCTGAATCAAAGTTATCTGAACGCGGTTGCTCAATTGAAGATATTATGGAAGTACTGAAAGGGCCGAAGAAAAAATATGATGTTACCTTACAAGAATCCAAGAAAATTATAAAAATTTCTATTGCAGGAGAACCAGATGCACAAACGCTACTCGCAATGAAGAATAAACTATTGAATGCAAGAGTTAAAGGTGTGCAGGATATAGAACGGGTAACAATAGTAAAGCAAAATGAAGAATGGGTTATTCAAACTGCAGGTTCGAATTTATCAAAGATTATAGCAATAGATGGTATCGATACTTCGAGAATAACGACAAATAATGTTTATGAAGTTTGGCAAACTTTAGGAATCGAAGCTGCAAGAAATGCATTGGTCAGGGAAATAACCAATACACTTGAGGAACAGGGATTAGAAGTTGATATGAGGCATATTATGTTAGTTGCTGATCTTATGACCTCGAAAGGGCATTTGCAACAAATAGGAAGACATGGAATTGCGGGTACAAAAACTTCTGTGCTGGCAAGAGCTGCATTTGAAATAACTGTACCTACTATTGCAAAAGCCTCTTTGGAAGGACAGGTTGAATCTCTTAAAGGCGTAACAGAAAACGTTATAGTAGGCGCTACAGTACCTATTGGTACAGGTATGGTCGAACTATACATGAGTGTGAAAGATGAAAATGAAAAATCTCGAAAAAACAATTAAAGAAGCAATTAGTTCTAATAAATGCAAAATAGGGACCCGACAAGTCATAGGTTCAATTAAAGGTTCAAAATTAATAGTTCTTTCAAACTCATTGATGCCGAAAAACAAATCAAAAATTTTGGAAGAGGCAAAATCTGCGCAGGTACCAACGTTACATTATGATGGTAATTCTATTCAGCTAGGCAGACTGTGCAATAAACCATTTAGAATAAGTGCATTGTCTCTTAAAATTGGCAAGGATAATGAAATTCAAGACATACTAAATGAATTTGGGAATTAATGACTTGAAATGCGGAGTTACTCTTATCTCGAAAAAATTTTCCAGATGATCATAATTTAAAAAATGACTGCAAAATGGCCAATTATCAATTTTCAAAACTATCAAAAGAATTAATGTTAAAGGGAAGCAACCAAATTGACTGAAAAAATCAAACTAACTTCTGGAGAATTAAGATTGATGTCGTTATTTCAAAATATAACCGGGGCCATTGCTCGAGATTGCGTTGTGGATGAAAAAATGGATAGGGTAATTTTTGTAGTAAATAAAGGACAGATGGGACTGGCTATTGGAAAAGGTGGGGCGACAATAAGGCAGTTACAAGGGATTGTAACAAAGAAAGTTGAATTAGTAGAATATTCAGATGATCCATCGGCCTTTTTGGGCAATGTCCTTAATTCAGATATGATAAATGAGATAAAAATTAATAATAGATTTGATGGATCAAGACAAGCTGTAGTGGTCGTAGATTCAAAAAAGAAAGGCATAGTAGTGGGTAAGGAGGGACGTAATGCGGAGAAGGCAAGAATATTGGCAAAAAGATATTTTCAGATTTCAAATGTTATGATAGTGAGTGAAGATCATTCCCAGATTAATTGAGGTTAAAATTTAAATGGCAAAGTCTCCTTTAGGGCTTTTTTCAGGAAGAGTCTTGAAATCTAAGAGAAAAAGGATGAGATGGTCAAATAAATACTATAAGAGACGGATGTTGATGCTTGATAAGAAAGCAAACCCATTAGAAGGTGCTCCACAGGCAAGGGCAATTGTTCTTGAAAAAGTTGGAATTGAATCAAAACAACCTAACTCTGCTGTGAGAAAATGTGTAAGAGTTCAATTAATCAAAAATGGAAAATCTATAACCGCATTCCTTCCAAGGGATGGTGCACTAAATTATATAGATGAGCATGATGAAGTCATGTTAGAAGGAATTGGAGGTTCGATGGGTGGTGCCATGGGAGATATACCCGGAGTTAGATGGCAAGTGTTCAAGGTAAACGGAGTATCTCTTATAGAACTAGTATATGGAAGAAAAGAAAAACCAAGGAGATGATTTGAATGGTTACAAAAGAAAACGTCATGTTCTTGTTTAATAAATGGAATACGACCGATATTGATATCCATGATACAGGATTAAAAAATGTCATCGCGATGGATCCTGCAATAATTCCTATCAGCTTTGGTAGACATGAGCATCAAAGGCTGAAGAAGGCTGAAGTCCATATTATTGAGAGGCTGGTGAACAAACTGATGCACTTTGGTAAAAAATATGCTAAAAACACGGGACGAATGGGTGGCAAAAAGGGCAGAATGATAAAAACTGTAAAAACATCACTTGATTTAATTTATCATGAGACTGGTTACAATCCCGTAGAATTACTAATTAGGGCCATTGAGAATGCAGCGCCTAATGAAGACACGACAAGAATTGTCTACGGTGGTGTTGTCTACCACGTCTCTGTTGATGTGGCTCCATTAAGACGAATCGATCTGGCACTCAGGTTCATAGCAGAAGGAGTAAGAGAGTCGACTTATTCAAATCCAAAAACTATGGAAGAGGCACTTGCAAAGGAGATTATATTAGCCTCACGTAATTCTATGGAAAGCCATTCTGTAAAGAAAAAAAATGAACAAGAAAGAATAGCCATGTCATCAAGATAGTCGTTGCGGCTAACACAACATTTATCTTTGAATTTCTAGAATAAACATCTTTAATCTGAAAGTTAAATAACGACGGAATATTCTGAAAGAATTGTAAATGAGCGCCAAGGAAAGTAAAATTTTTTCAAAACTTTCATTATTGAGTACTATGTCCGGTAAAAAAATAGTAAAGCAGATACTTCTACAAGAAAAAGGATATAAAGAATACCAGAAATACAAAGTCCAGTCTGAAAAGGAATTTCCGGAATTTACAAAGAGATTTTTACTGTCTCTCCATGAAAAATTGATTTCAGATACAAATCCAAAAACTACGATGAAAAAATTTATTGATGAAATAGAATCAAACGAATTGTCCTTGGATGATTCAAAGATTGAATCAGTGCGGGAAAGACTCTCAAAGCCTGACATTTTAGCAGACAGGGTACAACGAATACTGAACTCCAATTTTGTAAAAATGACTTTTCCAGTTCTAAACGCTCTTATTGATAGTGCCTCGGATTTCTATAAAGAGCCCATATCCAAAGAAATTAGGAACTCCATTGTTGACGGTCATGTTATCGCCATCGATCTTAGTGAACCAATGGATAGGATAATGGATGCTGATGAAGATGTTGAATTTCTTGATGACTATAAACTAATGAATCCCTACATCCTAGAAATTGCACGACAAAAGATCTCTGTTGGTGGAGATGCGGTACTGAAGGCCTTTGAGGATGGCTTCAAAGACGCAAGGATTGGACAATATATTGATTCTAGGTTAAAATCTAAACCACAAACAATAAGTGATGAAAATATGATAGGATGCTACAAGAAGTATCGTGCTGTCATGGGAACTGCTGGAAGAAATATGGCTTTAAACCGCAGTCCTCTAAATGATATCTTTCATTTAGGCATGGCTAAAGCAGCAGAATGTGTTGGATGTGGCAATGAAATGGAAGATGCAATAGTAAACGGCGGGATTAAGATTCCATCATGGCCACTATATTATTCTATAGTTACAAAAAATGTAGAAAAAGCATTTGAACTTACTTTAGAGAAAAGTGAAATTTATTTGGATGAGGCTAAAATTGCACTTGAAATGTTACCAGATGAATTAACCATAAAACCTTTTCTAAAATTTCTATTCCTAACAGTAAGTCACTATAATCATTACTGGTTTAAGGAAATGAAACGACGAGACTTATTCCCATATTTTCAAAAAAATCTGTCCATAAGTATCAAAAACTCGAAGTGATATTCACTTTTAGGAAAGGAGTGTTGGTTTGTGATAAAACTAAAAACATCAGATTTTGTTGGTAATGAAAATTCTCGTAAAAAGATAATTGAATGGTTAGTTAAATGGTCAAACGGAACTAAGCCCTTATTACTCGTAGGACCTCCAGGGGTGGGTAAAACATCATTTGTTCACGCATTAAGTCGTGAATTTGATATTGATCTTGTTGAGCTGAACGCAAGTGATACACGCAATAAGAACACACTTTCACAACTAATTTTTCCTATATTTTCAAATGTCAGCCTTACTGGAAAAAACTTTCTCCTTTTTCTGGATGAAATTGATGGAATTTCAAACAGAGAAGATTCAGGAGGGCTGGATTTCTTAATCGAATTATTCAAAGAGCCATCAATTAGGGTAATTATGGCAGCAAACAAGTCAAATGAAGTAATAAAGAAACTCTCAAAAGTATCAAAAACAGTTACATTCTCGCCAATTCCTCCAAGGCTTTTGATGCTTTATTTAGATAGGTTTCTTAGAATCCAAAACTATACAATGAAATTTGAAGACAGAGCTGATGTTGTTAGAAATTGTTCCGGTGATGTTAGATCACTTTTGAATGCTGCACAGGTGAAGGTCGCAGGTTATACAACTATGAAAAATCCCATGCTTGAAATTGATATTGAAAATATGATAGACCAATTTTTTTCTTCTAAAACTTTTGAAGAAGCCTTGGATCTTGTTATGAAAGCCGATACTTCATATTCGGACCCTAGATTTGGACAGTCCTCTGAAGATAGACGCAAAGATATTCTTTCAGCTTTTTTTTCCAGTATAGTTATGTCAAAGATTGACTTGTCTACAATTTCAATACTATTAGACAGGTTGTCACAACTGGATGTAATCTTGAGTAGATCTTTGATCTTGAGAAACTGGAAAATTTTAAGATATTTTCCATTAATTTTAACCAAATCATTGTTTTACGAGTCACGAAATAAGTATATTCGTTACAACAGATACAGCATAGGCTTTGAGCATATGGGTATTTTTTCAAGGGCACAGGGATTGAAAAAAGCACTACGAACACTTGCACAAAATTTCCATACCTCTAGAAGTAATTTTGGCTCTTTTTATTTTGAATGTTTAGCTCAGGTCCTATCCTCTATTAATGAATATGAGGATCTAGTTCGCAGTACAATTACATCAGAAAAAGAAGCTGATGCCGTCGTCAGAGAGATTTCAAGAACGGAGCAAATCCGTCAAAGATAGGAAACTTACAAAATTTATACAATCAACCCGAGTACAAGGGTCTGGATTTTTCACCATGCGTCAGTTTTGCAAAAATCTGAAACAGAAAAACATTAAACTCTGAAAAATTCTATATCTCTTATGTCTAGCGAGTATGAGCAGAACGTTGGAAAATTACTTGCTGAAAAATATGAAAAATACGAATCAATGAAAAATGATCCAAACGTTCCAAAGTACGAGCTCCAAAGTCTTCTATATGAAATTGAAACATTAGAGTCTTTATATGATAATTATAATTTAGGCATGAACTACTTTAGACGAGCCAAAGGCGGAAGGGCTGGATTAAGAGAATAATAATCTGCCATTGGGAAAGGGACCAAAGAATCAATCAAAATTAGGACACAGGTCCCAAATTAAGTCAAGAAGTTGAAGGATTAGCTATAATGAATTTATATGCGAATATGTGCTGTTAAAAATTGTTATGCATGATGAAAAGATAAACAGATTGCATGAAATGAAAAAAAAAGCAGAGATAGGAGGAGGCCAAGACAGAATTGAAGCTCAACACACAAAAGGCAAACTAACTGCACGAGAAAGACTAGATTTATTGTTAGACAGTAATTCTTTTATTGAAATTGACAAGTATGTCGTTCAAAGATCTTCTGACTCTGATACGGCAAAATTTTATGGGGATGGTGTCATAACAGGTTTTGGCACCATAAATGGAAGACAGGTCTTTGTTTATGCCTATGATTTTACAATATTGGGTGGTTCGCTCGGTGAAATGGCTGGCAAAAAGATTGTAAAATTAATGGATCATGCAATTAAAGTAGGTGCACCACTTATTGGTATTTTGGATTCAGGTGGGGCAAGAATCCAAGAGGGTGTAATGAGTCTTGATGGATACGGTGACATATTTTTTAGAAACACTATGGCATCTGGCGTTATTCCACAAATTACAGCAAGTGTGGGGCCATGTGCAGGCGGAGCGGTTTATTCACCTGCTATGACAGACTTTGTTATAATGGTTGAAAATATAGGTCAAATGTTTGTTACAGGTCCTGAAGTAGTAAAAGAAGTTCTAAGCCAGGAGGTATCTTTTGAAGATTTAGGCGGCGCAAGAACCCATTCAACAAAATCCGGTGTTGCTCATTTTGTCGCGGAAAATGAATATGAATGCATGGATAAGATTAAGAAATTAATTTCGTTTATACCTCAGAATAATTTAGAAGTATCACCCATATCTGAATCACAGGATGATCCAAGCAGACTCGAACCAGAATTTTCAAAAATTTTACCAGAAAATCCTTATGAACAGTACGACATGAAGCAAATTATAAAATTACTCGTTGATAAGGGGGATTTTCTAGAAGTTCATGAACATTTCGCAGAAAATATTCTAGTTGGATTTGCAAGAATTGACAGAAGGGCAGTTGGAATAATTGCTAATCAACCTATGTATCTTGCCGGCGCCCTGGACATCAATTCTTCAACTAAAGCAGCGCGCTTTATACGATTTTGCGATTGTTTTAACATTCCAATAGTTACTTTAGTTGATACTCCTGGATACATGCCGGGTGCAGATCAAGAACATAATGGGATCATAAGACATGGTAGCAAACTGCTCTATGCATACTGTGAAGCCACAGTCCCTAAGGTAACGTGCATTATTGGAAAGGCTTATGGTGGTGCCTACATAGCAATGGGAAGTAAGAATTTGAGAGCGGACATAAACTATGCATGGCCTACAGCAGAAATTGCAGTATTGGGTCCAGAGGCTGCTATAACCATTGTGAATAGAAAAGAACTCAAGAATGCTAAAAATCCCGTAGAAATTAAAAAGAAACTAGCAAAAGAATTTCGTGAAAAATTTGCAAATCCGTACATTGCAGCAGAGAAGGGAATAATCGATCTTGTGATCGATCCAATTGAAACTAGAATTATGATAATGAAAGCTCTAAATTTGTTTCATAATAAGAGAGAGTCAAGACCAGTAAGGAAACATGGTAACATTAATCTTTAGAGGAGATCTGGAATGGGAAAATTAATATCAAGCATATTGATTGCAAACCGGGGTGAGATAGCTCTGAGGATTATTAGAGCATGCAAGGAATTGAAGATAAAATCAATTGCATTGTATTCTGATGAAGATTTAAGATCAAAGCATGTAAAGAGTGCTGATGAAGCCTACTATCTTGGACCTCCAGCACCGGCTAAAAGCTATCTTAATATAGATAAGATCATTGAAATTGCCGAAATTTCAGGAGCAGAAGCAATTCATCCAGGGTATGGATTTCTCTCTGAAAACGAAACCTTTGCAGGAAAGTGTGAAGAAAAGGGAATCATCTTTATTGGTCCAACCAGTGCAGCCATGGCATTGACTGGTGATAAAATGAAATGCAAAGAAATAATGACAAAGACAGGAGTCCCAACAATACCCGGAAGCGATGATATCTTAGAAGACGTGGATAAGGCAGTCGAAGTAGCCGAAGAGGCAGGATATCCTGTATTGCTTAAATCTGCATTTGGTGGGGGTGGAAGAGGAATTCGTTTAGCAGATAACGAAAAAAATCTTAGAGAAGAATTTGAAATGGCATCTGCAGAATCAAGAGCAGCTTTTGGTAAATCTGGGCTGTATGTTGAAAAATTTCTTCAAGGAATCAGACACATCGAGTTCCAACTTGCAAGAGATTCCAGCGGAAATGGCAGGCATATTTTTGAACGAGAATGCTCTATACAAAGGCGTCATCAAAAGCTCATAGAATTTTCTCCATCTTCAGTTGTGGATAAAAAAACCAGATCAAAGATAGGGGAAATGGCAGTCAGAGCAGCAGAGTCTGTGGATTATCTTAATGCAGGAACTGCCGAGTTTTTGAGGGATGAAAAGGGCAATTTTTATTTTATAGAGATTAATTCTCGCCTTCAAGTAGAGCATCCAGTTACTGAGCTAGTTACAGGTATCGATCTTGTCAAATTGCAGATTAGAATTGCATGTGGTGAAGATATTCCTTTTCAACAATCAGATCTTAATCTTAATGGTTCGGCAATAGAATGTAGAATTAATGCTGAAGATCCATTTCATGACTTCGTTCCTTCTGTTGGACTTATACCAGATTGTAATCTGCCATATGGTCCTGGTGTTAGAGTAGATACTTATTTGTATCCGGGATGTAATGTATCTGGCTATTATGATTCCCTGGTCGCAAAATTGATAACATGGGGACAAGATTTTAATGAAGCAAGAGTCAGAATGTCCAATGCTTTGGATGAATTTATAATAGAAGGGGTAAACACAACTATTCCTCTATATCGAACCATAATGAATGAGAAGAACTTTATCAATGGAAATATCTCCACAGATTATTTGGAAAAATATGAAATATTAAAGTTAATGCAAACTCAAATAAAAGAGAGTAGCCTAAAGACATCTGATTCTTCTATTGCTGCTGCTTTACTTTACTCTGAATTTTTAAAGGGACAAAATGCTGTCTACAATTCATCAAAAGAACTCTCATTATCTGATTGGGTAAGAGCAGGAAATATTAAAAATGGAATTTAAAATTAATAATTTAGATAACATCCTTTCAGGGTCAATATCCGAATCGAGTGTGGATGGTAAAATTATTGCTACTATAAATGGTAAAGAACATTCTATCAGAATAATCGGGCTCAAGAACAGCATATTAGAATTTATTTTAGACAATTCATATAGAACCGCTAAAATAATTGAATTTGGTAGCTCATACATTAAAATGATAATGAATGGAGAACAAATTGTTCTTAAAAAACATTCAAAATTGACTGAAATTTTGGAAAAATCCCTGGCTATAGGCGGATCTTCTTCTGGAGAAATCAAACTCTACAGTCAGATTCCAGGTCGAGTTGTTTCTATAATGTTAAAGTCGGGCGATCAACTAAAAAAAGGAGATCCTGTTATTGTACTTGAATCTATGAAAATGCAAGTCGCTGTCAAGGCCCATAAAGACGGTTGCATTAGGGACATAAAAGTAAAGGTAGGCGATACGGTATCAAGAAACGATGTTGTTGCGTTAATAGAATAAAAGAATTATATTTCTCACAAGAGGATATTCCATGACCTGCTTAATTTGTCTATTAGTTATTTATCTCATTTAGTTTATTTCTAATTTCACCATAATTTGGTTCAACTAGTGGATTATCTGAAATCCAAATATATTTAATTATTCCATCTTTATCTAACAGGAAGACAGATCTTTTTGCCGCATTGTAGTCCTTCAAAGGACCAAGATCCTTCATTACTATTCCATAGTCACTTATTGTTTCTTTTTTGTAATCACTCAAAAGATGAAAATTCAGGTGTCTATTTACTTTGAATATTTTATTTGCAAATGGACCATCAATTGAAATGCCTATGACAGTAGTATTCTTATTTTCAAATTCGTTGAGCGAGTCGCGGAAAACACACATTTCAGTAGTGCATACAGGAGATTCTGCAGCCGGAAAGAACGCCAACAATGCATTCTTACCCCTAAAGTCTCTCAATTTATGCATGTTCATGTCAATATCGGGTAATTCAAAATCAGGAGCAATATCTCCTTCTTTTAGTTTTGCCATGTAATTGATTGTATACTGTTCAATCTTAATCTTTCTGTGCGGTTATTACGGCATATTAATTTTTTTGACTTGTTCTAAATCTAAACTGTATTGTTGCTAGAAGAGGTATTGATATTTTCTCTACTCTTGTAACCTGATAAATCCAATGCGATATGTTTAAACCCCAAGTGTTTTAATTTTGAATCCATCTCTGAAAGTTTTTTCGTATCAAACATTTCTTTTATCTCTTCTTTCCCAACTTCGATTCTCGCAAGGTCTTGATGATCTCTTACCCTTACTTGTCTAACATTAAAAATAGATCTAACCAAAAATTCGGCAGTTTCAATTCTTTTTAGTTTTGCAAATGTTACGGGAGATCCATAAGGTATCCTAGATGCCAAACACGAGTTTGACGGTTTATCAAACACCGATAAATTATTTGATTTAGCAATACTTCTTACATTATTTTTATCAATTCCTAGCTCTACAAGTGGACTTTTGATACCGTTTTCTCTCAGGGCTTTGATACCTGGACGATAATCTTTCAAATCATCAATATTTGTACCATCGACTACCAATACTACATCTATTTTTTTTGCTTCATGCAACAAATACGATGCTAATTCACTTCTACAGTGATAACACCTCAGTAAATCATTTTTAACAAATTCTTCATTCTCTAATTCATTGTATCTTATAATTTTGTGCTCTATGTTAATCTCTTTTGCAATTTTTCTTGCAGATTTCAATTCGTCCGCTGAAAGAGTATTATAATCCGCAGTAACTGCAATTGCTTTTTTGTCCAATGCTTTCTTTGCAGCTAACGCAACTACAGCACTGTCGACACCTCCTGATAACGCAACTATCGCTTTTTGATTCTTGTCTTTAAACCATGAAATTATTCCTTCAAAAACTTTATCTTCCAAATTATTCATCAATTATATTTCTTCATTAACTCATAATATGCCTTATCAAATACTTTTTTATATGGAATTTTTAGTTTTGCTGAAATGTTTTTAATATCATTGTACTCTGGTTTAATAGTTTTGATTACTCCATCGCTATCTCTAGATATCTTAACCTTTACCTTGAATCTTTGATACCCTATCGTTATGGGAACAGTTATAAAAGATCTAGAAGTCGTTATCCGGTTTACTTCATTTATTCTGCATCCTAGGGAACCTGTTTCATTTAAGAGGATTTGAACTAATGAATCTCTAGATATTTTATCTGTCAAGACTTTAACCACAAATGAGGGTCTATTCTTTTTAGTTAGACCTTGTAGTACCGTTACATCTTTTGCATTATATGCATAAAGAATGTCTATCATGTTTCCTATCATCTCGCCTGTAACATCGTCAACATTAGTTTCTAGTTCATAAACACTTTCAAAGCTATAATCCAGCTTTGAATTTGAATTACCTATTACTACCCTAAGTATATTGGCAACTTTTTTTCCCTCTTTTTGACCAGCGCCATTACCTATTTTTTCTGGCATGATAGGAGGATAATGAGAGATATGTTCAGACGCTAGATTTATCAACATGGCTGCCCCAGTAGGTGTAGTAAGTTCACCGTCAAGTTTACCTGGTACTAGTAATATTTGTTTATTTTTTAAAATTTCCAAAATAGCATTGCTAGGATTGGGAACAATCCCATGAGAAAATTTTAATAATCCGTTACCAATCGCAACATCGGTAGTATAGAATTTTCTTGAAATAAGATCCAGATCATCTAGGGCAACTGCAGTACCAATCAAGTCTGCGGCAGTATCTATAGTAGATACTTCGTGCAATCGGACCCTACTAAAGTTACTTCCATGAATTTTTGATTCTGCCAAAATTATTCTTTTGAGTGAATTGAGAACGAATGATTTTGAATTACTTGATAATTTTAGTGAATCACAACAAGCCGCAACTGATCTATAGACCGTGCTGCCTAAACGTGAATTTACTGAATCTGTATAATCAAATAATAATTTAGTGCATGATATTCCATAGGAATTAGTTTTTAAAAAATCAACATTGTGTATTTTAGATCCTTCAAAATAATTTTGGCAAGCATATATGGAATCAATAACTTTTTTTTTATTTGCTCCGACATCAATCAAACTACTTAATAGCATGTCGCCAGAAATTCCAGCAACCTGCGAGTCAATAATCACTATCTTAGTCATATAGATGAAAAATCTCTCTTCTATATCATATTTATATAATTTAAAGATTATTGTTTATTTCTAATCTAGATTGTGACAATTTTTCAAGATACTTGAAATAGATAGTAAGAAATTTTTTGATGACGACGGGAAAATGCTAATTACTTTCGAATATTTACTATCACTTTGTTTTAATAATTTTGATACTTTCTTTGGCACTATTATAGATCATTTCTAAACAAAAATTCTAAATTAATGAAAAATCTTTATATTCGTTTTGATATCTTTTCTTGAATAAATCTTAACTATTAATGAATTCGATCAAATTGGTAATAGAACTAAAGTTACCCACTTCGACTAAACTGTGAGCATCGCTACCGAGGTGAAATTTTACATTATTGTCTCTTAAAATTCGTAACCAGTTCATTGCTGGTCTCCGATATTTTGCGTTAATCTCGACGGTCTTTCCATTTTCATTCAATAATTTTGATAATTCACCTAATTCATTGTCGGTTAATTCAAATGATTCTTCAGGAGCTAGATGACCAATAACATTTACATAAGGTAGCGAAATTGTTGATTTCAAAGCCGAGAGCCAGTTTTGCTTATTGTAAAACTTTGTATGAAAACTTGCAATCAAAAAATGCCCTTCATACTCATGTGGAATATCAACTGTCCCATTCATTAGGATTTTTGCTTCAAAACCCGAAATTATAGTTATCTTAGTACCAGATGAGACAATTCTGTCTATCTCCTCAAGATATTTTGGTATCCATTCAGAAGTCTTTCTTACATGTTCTGTAAAGGCCAGTTTATTCAGGTTAATTTCTTCTGCATACTTGGTTACTTTTTCAATTGATAATTCGGTGGGCGAATGATCATTGTAGTTGCAGTGGACGTGGTAATCTGATTTTAGATCAAGCAAGTGGATATTATTCGTCTAGATACATATTTAATTTGTGTTGAAAACTATGGGTAAAAGGCAAATCCAATAGTTCTGAAAATTTTTATATGGTGCTAATTAAATTTCACTTGGGCAATGAATACCACTTGAAAGAATGTCCAAATTCCACTATCTTAGTTCCCGGTGCTTCTGCACCAGCAGGGATTAATACTATAAAATCTCTGAGAATGGTAAAATACCCGGTAAGAATTATTGCTTCGGACACCAATCCTATTTCTGCAGGTTTTTTTATGTCAGACGCAAACGAAGTGTTACCAGAACTAGATAGCAAATTATACGTTAAACGACTTTTTGAAATAATAACAAAACACAAGATTGGCATTCTTATGCCATCTTCGGGATACGATATTTACCAATATAGTGAGAATAAAGAAAATTTATTGAAGTTGGGGACATTACCAATTGTGAGTGATAAGAAAACTATGGAAATATGCAGGGACAAAATGCAAACTTTTAATCATCTCTCAAAAAAATTTGATCTTCCTTTCACCACTTTAGACGATAAAAAAACAAGGGGATTTCCAATAATTGCAAAACCAAGGTATGGAAAAGGGAGCAAAGGGGTTTTAAAGTTAGATAACGAAGACGATTTGAGATACGTACGACTAAAAAATGATAATTTGATATTTCAAGAATATCTACCTGGCATTGAATATACAATAGATGTACTATCAGACTTAAAAGGAGACCCTATAATTGCAGTGCCAAGAATCAGACTTCAAACAAAAGCGGGAATTTCAACTATGGGTAAAATTGTAAAGGACGAAGGTATTTCTGAAACATGTAAGTCGATTGCTAAATATCTCAAAATAAGAGGACCATGTTGCATTCAGATGAAAGAATCAAAAGAGGGTAACCTTAAGATTGTTGAGATTAATCCAAGAATGGGAGGTGGTACTATTTTTACCACATTGGCAGGCGCAAATTTTCCGGCGATGATTTTGGATATGGTAAATGGGAAGAAACTCAAAATACCAAAAATATCTGAGGTAACTATTATCCGATATTTTGAAGAAATAGTAGTGGAAAATGGAAAGGTAATGAAATATGACTTGAATTTAGTATGATATTAAGATTTTCTTGAAAATTTTTTTTACAGGTAACGTCTTTCGCTTCTAGTAATTCACCTATCTTACATGGCCAATATCCAGTGAGCTTCATGATAATTATTGAAAAGCCTACGATCATCATGAAGGTAACAAGTATTGCACTAACGTAGCCCAATATTAAAATCACTTGGATGAGTTCATTTCTTGGTTATCAATGAACAGAATCAATTGTGAAATTATCTCCAACTCTTGTTTCTAATTGTTATGGCAGAATATATTAACAGCCATGTGTATACGAATGTAGTAATAAATGTAAAAGGAGGTCTGAACAACCAAAGCCTATCATCTGGATTTCTTAATCTATATTCTACTGCCCAAATCATTCCTGTAAACATTAGGCCTGCAATCCAAAATAATACTGAGGTAAAATCACCTTTAAAGGGCAAAATTACTACAGTATAAAACAAGACGTATGGTCTAATAAGCTTCATTGCAGTTTGGATGTAATACAGCAGGGCTACAAAAAATGGTCTTTTCCAAAATATTCCACCAGTTGAGAACAGACTGCGAATAAAGCTCTTTTTCCATCGTATTTGTTGCCTTGCTAATGATTCAAATGTTTTAGGTACACCAACATTTACTTTAATGCTGTTTGAATATTCTACATTCCACTTAATAGAACTATTGGAGATTTCTATATCCGGATCGGAAGATTTTTTCATTGTTTCTATATCATCAGCACCTGTCTGAAGAATAGGCATGTGTTCTTGTAGGTTCTTATCGCCTGAATTATCCAATGATTTAGGACGGGTACCCAAGATGTGCGCTGTCATTCTTCTGTCAGTACAAAACTTAAAATCTATTCCTAAAAATCGATCATTTGCCCATTCATGGATAAAATCCTGTATTGCAACTCTTCTATAAAAGCTAAGAGATCCAGAACAACATGATACTGATTTGAAGGAGCTTTCAGCGCCCTTAATTGATCTACACGATATGTCTATGTAGACTTGTTGAAACTTTTCAATTGTATTGCCGCTTTGTGCATCTCTAACTCTCCCGTGGCATGTTAATGCACCTAGTTTTCTATCTCCATGAAAAATTTTTGCAGCTTTCTCTACAGCGTCATATGCCATGTCGCAATCACTATCCATGAAAGCATAGATCTCGCCACGAGCTATTTCACTTGCTGCTTCTACTGCCTTTTTCTTTCCGACACTTTTTGATAAATGCAATATGCGAAAATTTTCTGCCCTGTTTTCTTTACGCATTTCATCAAGAATTTCACCAGTACTATCTGTGCTACCATCATTTACAACAATAATTTCCTTATTTCTATAAGTTTGATTAAGGCAAGATTGAACGCAATTTCGTATATTTTTTCCTTCATTTTTCGCCGGCACTACTATACTTACCACAGGACCATTTGAAATATCAATATTTTTAGCACTCAGATACGGGTCCTTGTACTTAAAATACGAAAGCACTAGTATATAGAGTAATACAAAACTAGTGAGAATACTGTAGACGCCTACTATTGGATCTACTAGTGAAATTGTAAAATAAATCTTGGCTACTAAAATGCATCCTACCGCAATTACCATTAGTACCCTTGCAAGCCATTTCCTTTTTTGTAACTCTGAATATCTTGATGTTTGTTCTTGTAAACTCATTTATAGACACCATACCTGGATAAATTTGAAATTAGATAATAATAATATCATAATTGTATTTCACTAGATATAGAGTTTATTTTTCTTATTAATTTTGTTATTGTAATAAGCATGATAATCTTGCCAATTAGGATTAACCTAGAGAGTTGGGACAATTTCTCTTACACTAAAATTCTTGATATCTACGTCTGTAGCACCATCCCATCTAAATGCAGCAATGGGTCCACCCCATGTTATTATTTGATCAGGTTTGCCCCCGCATTCGCTTCCGGTATTTCCCCATCCACCTTTGTCGGTCTTTTCGGTCGCCTTTATCCAATCATTGTTATTATTTTTATCCACCCAAAGCTCTAATTTTACAGCAGTCTTGTCGTTCTGAACAATGTTGTACATTATTACCTTCAATCCTACCCATTTACCTTTAATCGGTCCAATATTTTTTCCAAATTCTCCAAAAACATAGCCCCCGCTATGCCATTGTTCTTTCTCCCATCTGGTAGAACCATCATAAAACAAGCCGCCTTTGTATGCAACACCTTCACATCCTTGTGGAGAACCAGATCCCGTATGTCTTCCTCCCCTCGCGTACCACACAAAATTGTCTTTATCACCACTGTTAAGCTTGACATATCCTGTTATCTCTACATCTCTCCAATCGTTTGGGGACTGCATATACCCTGCCGAGGCGATTCTATTGTGGTTTAATGTAGAAATCTTTTCAGGATGGAAACCTGAAGAAGTAAATACTCCCATTCTTACTTTAGATGATTTTACTTTAAATGAACCATCAGAGTTTTTTTCCAATTTAGTTTGTGGTGTAAAGCGAGGATCACTATCCGGATTAGATTTGATATACCATTGTTCACCATCTTGCTTTGTTGGGTATATCTTCAATATCCCAAACTTGTCAAATTTTTTTTTTTCCTCGGTTGCTTGATTATCATCCTGTGGGACATTGCCTATATTGCAATTGTCATCAACCGCTCCATTTCCATCATTGTCTTGGCCGTCTCCACATATCTCCTGCTCAGGTTCTACTTTAGGAGATTGATTATCATCCTGTGGGACATTGCCTATATTGCAATTGTCATCAACCGCTCCATTTCCATCATTGTCTTGGCCGTCTCCACATATCTCCTGCTCAGGTTCTACTTTAGGAGATTGATTATCATCC
>Ga0209886_1000017_pt1 | contig 47520 bp, 48 predicted proteins | sample GWRWN2_40_50_FD_187229 | JGI IMG/M metagenome (GOLD analysis project Ga0209886, IMG submission 187229) | Riverbed sediment microbial communities from areas with no vegetation in Columbia River, Washington, USA - GW-RW N2_40_50 (SPAdes)... | ecosystem: Environmental > Aquatic > Freshwater > River... | reverse complement strand
TTTGAATAATTCTTCATGTTATTTATCAAAAAATTATCAAACATAGTTCCTTAGATATGAATTTTCAATAGAAATATATCCCATTAAAAAGATTCTTCGAATATCAAATGACAGTCGTAAAATTTGCGATACCAAAAGGCAGTATCGAAGACCAAACGTTTAAGATCCTTGAGGAAGCATGGGAAACAGTTAGGGGTCGTGGAAAAACCTATAGAGTTAAGCTAAGTGATCCTGAAATAGAAGTCAAAATTTTGAGGCCGCAAGAAATCCCTACATATGTTCAAGAGGGCTTTTATGATATAGGAATTACTGGTAAAGATTGGATTGTTGAGGCAAGTGCAGACGTTAAAATCTTACTAGATCTAGAATATGGTCAAGTAAATCAGGTTATAGCGATTCCGGAAAATTTTGAATATAATAATTTGACTGAATTGATAGAAGGTTTCGCAAAACAGAAACGAACCTTACGAATTTCGTCTGAGTACCTTACAACTGCTTCAGCGCATGTACGTTCTAACAAATCATATCAAAAATATTATAGTGATATTAGGCCGATGATTATTACGCCGTGGATGAGAGTTGGGGAAAATAAACTGGTTGAAATTTTTCTGTCTTTTGGTGCTACCGAAGCAAAACCACCTGAAGATGTAGATGCTATTTATGATATAACTGAAACAGGCAGTACACTCGTTCAAAACAATCTAAAGGTAATTGAAACCGTGGCTCAATCAAGCGCGCAATTAATAGCAAATAAGAATTCATTGGATGACAAAAAAAAGGCCGAAAAAATTGCAGACATACTTGCTCTGGTAAAGGGAGTTGTCGAAGCCAGGAAAAAACTCCATATTTTTGTAAACGTGAAAGATGAGAACTTGCAGAAATTGTTGGAAAGCTTACCTGCCCTAAAAAGACCCACAATAAGCAAATTGAGTGAAGAAGGGTGGTTTGGCGTTAATACAGTTATTGATAAGAATGAATTCATAAAGATAGTTCCAAAGTTAAGAGAGATAGCTCAGGGTCTTGTCGTGATGCAACCAAAGCAAATACTCCCATTAGAGGAACTAAAACAGGTTATGGGTCAGTGATAAAAAAAATAAAAGTAAAGGATGGAAAAAAAGAAGCAATTCTCATTCGTAAGTTAAGGCATATTCCTCAGAAAAGTCTTATTGTTGAAAAGATAATTAACGATGTCATTAAATTTGGAGATAATGCAATAATAAAGTATACTGAAAAATTTGACAACGTAAAAATTGATTCTATTGTTGTAGACAAAGTGGAATTTAAAAAAGCTTACCAGGAGGTGACAATGAATCAACTGAATTCTCTTAGAAAAATTAAGAAGCTTCTTGAAAAGAATGAAAAAATGGTGTTAGAACAATTGACTAGAATCAAATCATCAGCAGATGGAATAAAGATTGAAAAAGTTGTCAAGCCCATTGACAGCGTTGGGTGTTATATTCCAGGAGGAAGAGCGCGATATCCAAGTACGTTGATAATGTGTGCGGTACCCGCAAAAATTGCACATGTAAACAGAATAGTGGTAGTAAGCCCTCCCATGAAAAATGGTAATATTGATCCTCTTACACTTGTAGCCGCCGATTTATGCGGTATAGACGAAATTTATAAAATGGGTGGTGCCCAAGCAGTAGCAGCTCTTGCATATGGGACTAAAACATTAAAGAAAGTAGATAAAATTGTAGGTCCTGGAGGTTTATTTGTTAATATTGCAAAATTTCTTGTAAGCAACAAGATTGCTATTGACATGATAGCAGGTCCAACTGAACTCTTAATATATGCCGATTACACGTCTGACCACAAACTTGTTGTCAAGGATTTAATGTCACAAGCAGAACACAGTAATGATACAATTTGTGGCGTCGTTACTACTTCAAAGGCCTTGATCGGGAGATTAGAAAATGAAATTGAAAAATCATTATATAGTTCTTTACCAAGATTGGATATAATATCAACAAGCTTTAGGAATAATTCCTTCATTGCTTTATGTGACGATGAAGAGAACGCAATATCATTCATGAACGAATTAGCACCGGAACACCTTGAAATATTATCGAAAAATCCAAAACAAATAGCTTCAAAAATTAAAACTGCAGGTGTTATTTTACTAGGAAAGTATGCTCCGTCTGCGGCAAGCGATTATTGTCTTGGCTCAAATCATGTGTTACCAACTATGGAATTTGGAAAGTCAAAATCTTCTCTATCTGTACTTGACTTTATGAAATTAGTTAATCATATTACAGTAACAAGAAGAGGTCTTTACTCGGTTCAAAAGTGTATAAAGGAATTGGCAATTGCTGAAGGATTACCGAACCACTATTTTGCCGTAGAAGAGAGGTTTAGAAATTGAATTGACAGATTGGCTGATGAGAGAAATAAAGAAAATTTCAACAATTGAAAAATACTCAATACCTTCTGGTAATAATTCTTGTAAATTGGATGCAAACGAAAATCTTGTTTTAGACAAGAATTTTCTTATTAACATTCCTCTAAATAGCCTAAAAAAAATTGATCTGAGGAAATATCCCATTGAGATTTATGAAGAGTTGTACATAAAGCTCTCAAATTATTTAATGATTAGTAAAGAATCATTGGTGCTAGGAAGCGGTTCTGATCAAATTATAGACTTACTTTTAACACTAATTGGAAGAGGGAGGAGGTTAACTTCCATATATCCTACTTTTTCTTACTTTAAGACAAGATGCCAATTACATAAAGTAGGGATTTCGGAAATATTGTTATCTTCTATTGATAATACCCTTAACAATCGAAAATTTACAGAGGACGCAAAAAAATCTCATGCAATATATTTATGTTCTCCAAATAATCCCACAGGAAACCAATTTGAGAAATCCCAGATTTTAGAAATTTTGAGTTCCTTGGAAAATAACCTAGTAATAATAGATGAAGCGTATGTGGAATTTGCAAAATACTCTTTAACCAGACTTGTACAAAAGTATCCAAATCTTGTAATTCTCCGTACCTTTTCAAAAGCTATGGGGTTAGCTGGTGCAAGAATAGGGTATATGATCGCAAATGAAGAACTTGCCGATTTATTTAGAAATAAGATCCAGTTACCATACGCAGTAAATAGCATTTCACTTGCTATTGCTATTTCAGTTATCTCTAGTCCCGAAAAAGTGGAAAAAAGTATATCAATAATAAAGGATGAAAGAGAAAGACTCTATCACAATCTCTCAAAAGTTAAAAAAATAAATGTCTACAAGTCGGATGCAAATTTTCTATTCATAAAATGTAATGAAAAATATGATAGAATTTTAGAGGCTTTAGAAAATTCAAGAATAATAGTAAAGACATTAGGCAACATTGAGAACTATGGAAATTGTATTAGAATAACGATAGGTACAAAAAAAATGAATAACAAAATATTGTCCATATTTAACAATATTCAGTAAATTAAGTAGATTCGATTAGAATGAATTCAAATGCATGTATTATTTTTGATATTGATGGTGTGTTGATTGACACTAGAAAATCTTATAACAAGACAATAAAAAAAACAGTCGAATATTTAGTTAAATACATAGATCCAACTGTTGAAAATGGAAGAGCATTAGTTAGTGACGAATTGATTTTTAAATTTCGTAAATCTGGAATGTTCAACAATGATACTGATACAAGTTATGCATTTATTTTGGGTATACTATGTGGACCATCAAAATTTTCTGATTTGCATTTTTTTATAGAATATATTACAGAGAATGCAACCGCAAAAGGAATAACTTCTGTAGAAAATTACATCTCAGCCTATTCGGAAAGCGACCTAAAGAAGATAAAGAAGTTGATAAATTATCCAGGAAATATTCACAATAGCGTATTAACCCGAGTTTTTGACGAATATTTTTACGGACCATCTTTGTTCAAAAAACAACACAATACAATTCCGAAATATTATTTTGGCAAGCCATTGATACAAAATGACAAAATCTTGATGAGCCATTCAACTATCGAGAAAATATTGGATTTTTTTGATAAGAGAGTAGGAATTGTTTCTGGCAGGAGTAGATTAGCTGCAGAGTACTCTATGAAAACCCTCTTTAAATTTTTTGATAATAATGGTTCAATTTATTTAGAGGATGAAAAAAGGGAAATGGGTAAGCCGGATCCTTCAGCACTGATAAAATGCATTAAACGATTTGGAGTCAGTAATGCTTTTTATGTTGGAGACTCCACGGAGGATTTATTCATGGTGCAAAGAGCAAAGAAAGTGTCGAATATCAACATTGAATTAATTGGAGTATGTGCCTCAAATGTGAGATCAAATCAAGTGAGGAATCTATTCAAAAGTAATGGAACTTCATTAATTGTCAGAGATGTCAATGAATTACCGAACATATTAAATAAAGTTATGACCCAATTTTAGATACCAATTGACAGATAGCGAGAAGCTTAGGACTGCAACGCTGAGCAGAAGTACATCTGAAACAACAATAAGCGTAATTGTCAATCTTGATGGTGAGGGTAAGGCACAGATTAATAGCGGTTTGAAGTTTCTAGATCATCTCATTACTACATTTTGCAAATACAGTTTGGTTGACATAGAAGCAGATGTTAAATCTCATGATTCAATTCTACATCATTTGATTGAAGACATTGCTATCTGCATAGGACAGGGATTGGATAAGGCATTAGGAAACAGAGCTAGAATCATGAGATTTGGGTACGCCATAGTCCCAATGGATGATTCACGTAGTAATTCAGCGATTGATTTGGTTCGGAGACAATTCTCCAAATTTGAGTTAAAATTGGAAAGGAATGAAGTGGAAGGTATAGCAAAGGAGGATATTGAGCATTTCTTTAGATCTTTAATACAAAATCTTGTGGCCTGTACGCACATATTAGTAGAATATGGAAAAGACGACCATCATAAATTAGAATCTGCCATGAAGAGTTTTGCCATTGCGTTTAGAAATGCAGCAGCTATTGATCAAAGGAGAAAAGGATTGCCAAGTACTAAAGAAATGATGTAAATGACCAAGATAGCCATTTTTGATTTCGGAGCCGGCAATCTTTTTAATTTGCACCAATCCATTCTTAGAAATGGTGTACATGATGTAGATATTGTAAGAACTCTAAAGGAATTAAAAAAATATGATGGATTGGTTTTACCAGGTGTTGGTAACTTTGATAGTGCAATTAGTTCTATACGGAAAGATGCAGTATCACTCAATACGGCTATAGATAGTGGAATGCCGATACTTGGAATATGTCTTGGTTTGGAAATGCTATTTTATAGAAGCGAAGAAGGCTTTCTTGACGGTCTTAAAGTGTTAGAGGGTGATGTATTGATGCTTCCAAAAAAGAAGGTAAAAGTTCCTCACATAGGGTGGAATAATTTAAGAATTATCAAAAGCGAAAGTAATCTCCTAAAAGGGATTCCGCAAGATTCTTGGGTATATTTTGTTCATTCCTATCACATTGAGCCAGAAGATGAAAATCTGATTACGGCAATAACTGACTACGGCTCAAATTTGCCCGTTGTAATAGAACGTTCAAATTTGTTCGGCACTCAATTTCACCCTGAAAAATCAGGAAAAATTGGAGCTCAGATTATGAAGAATTTTCTCAATATTTGTGAAAAAACCGAATGAAGGTACTAGCCGCAATAGACATAATGAACGGGGAAGTAGTTAGATTAACGAAAGGAGACCAATCAACCAAGAAGGTATATAGCAAAGATCCTGTTCAGGTAGCAAAAAAATGGGAAAAAGACGGTGCTGATATGTTGCACATTATCGACCTTGATGCAGCACTGGGTAATGAATTTAACAACCTGTCAACAATCTCAGAGATATTGGATTCCATAAATATTCCAATTCAAATTGGGGGGGGTATTCGTCATATCGAAAATTTTGAAAAAATTGTTAATATGGGTTTTTCAAAAATTGTGATTGGGACTATGGCTTATCGAAATATGAACGAAATACGTGTACTGAGCAAAAATTATAGTGATAAGATAGTCATTTCGCTAGACGAGATAAATGGGAACGTTATGATTGATGGTTGGAGATCATCTTCTAATTATAAAATTGAAGATGCAATAAACAAGTTCAATAAACTGGGAATAAAGATTTTTCTTCTGACTAGCATTATTAAAGATGGGACACTTTCAGGACCTGATATTGTGACTTTAAATAGCATTAATACAGATCGAACATCTAAGATAATAGCTAGTGGAGGAATTTCAAGTTTGATGGATGTCTTGAAAGTTAGATCAATTGGATGCGATGGTGTGATTCTCGGAAAAGCCCTGTATGAATACAGACTTGATATTAAAAAGGTGAAGGCAATAGCTTAATGCCCCTATCTAAGAGAATCATTCCTTGTCTAGATGTGGATAATGGAAGAGTAGTAAAAGGGATTAATTTTCTAGGGGTTAAGGATGCTGGTGACCCTATTGAATTAGCTAAAAAATACAGTGATCAGGGAGCTGATGAGCTTGTTTTTCTTGATATTACTGCATCAAAACAAGACCGTGAAATCATGAAGAATATAGTTAGAAAAGTAGCCAGTGTAATAGATATACCTTTCACGGTGGGAGGAGGAATTAAGACACTTTCTGATGCAAGAGAGATCCTCCTTAATGGCGCAGACAAAGTTTCTATCAATACTGCTAGTGTCAAAAATCCAAAATTGGTAACAGATCTCATGAAAATTTTCGGAAGGCAATGTGTTGTTGTAGCAATAGATGTCAGGAGGAATTTTAGAGTTGGTGACCAACATGGGGTAAAGTCAGACGTTGACAATAACTTTTATTTTGAAGTTATGATATATGGAGGGTCCAAGGGTACTGGTATTGATGCTATCCAGTGGGCAAAGAAAGTAGAAGAGCTTGGTGCAGGAGAAATACTATTGACAAGTATAGATGCAGATGGTACTAAAAATGGTTACGATATTGAATTGACAAATACAATATGTAATAGTGTTAGAATACCCGTTATTGCATCAGGTGGTTGCGGCTCATCAGAACACATGTTTGAGGTATTTGATAAAACTGACGTCGATGCGGTTCTTGCGGCTTCAATATTTCATTATGATAAATTGACTCTAGGTAAGGTCAAAACGTATTTGGCGGAAAAAGGAATTAAAACTAGATTATGACAAAAATGCATAATCAATTTATTTGAATTTTGTTAAATGAAGGTAATTTAATAGTCGAGCTCAATGCAATGTTAGTGCAAAAATAAAAATGGCTGCTATCATTTCGGCGGTTAAAAAGTAATCCTTTATTTTCTTGATTCTGCTCGATTTTGCCTTCCTGAATCCTCTAATGATATGTTGATCCCTAATAGTAACAAGAGCATACAATCTAACTAGGGCCATCAAAAAGGTCACTCCTATATATACCGGCACTAAAAAAAGATCTGTTGGATTATGTTTTAAATGCGGATAAATTTTAATGGTCCTTCCAACCAGCCACAATATGATGATTGAAATCGCCAATGCCCATTGATTTTCGATAATGGCTATAGAGAAAAATATTGGACCAAGCAATAGCGTAAAAACCGAAACAAAACGATCTATCATATAGAATGCAAGATATGGACATTTCCATACCCATCCATTCCATAAACTCTCGAAATCAGAATTATGACTATTTCTTGCCCATCTAATTCGTTGCCTGAGAAATTGGTTAAAACCTGGAGCGGCAGATGAATATATTACCGCAGAACTCTGATAATACGTCTTCCATCTTTCTTGTTGAACAAGTCTTGTAAAGCATTTATCTTCGCCTGATTCTTTTTTCCTACCCAGTATAATCTCATTTAGGAAGAGATTCATCTTGGGTAATAGGATTTCCCTGCGGTATAATGCAGTTTTCCCACTTAAACAAGACAGAGCTTTTCCTCCTGCCGTTTGTGACTGCATATCATAATCGTTTCGCGTATCCCAAAAAATATCAGTCATCTTTTGCCAAATTGTTTTTATTTCAATTGGATGATATTTTGGGGTGACTCCTCCAATTTTCGAATCAACATGGAACGGTCGCAATGCATTTTCTAGGAAGTTTGAATCCCACATAGTATCACTGTCTGTTAAAGCAAGAATTTGACCCTTAGATTCCGAAATACCATCAGCGAGAGCAGCTCTCTTTCCAGGCTTTGAAGTTACTATCAATTTAACATTAGTTTTTCCTTGCTGAAAACTCTTAAATTCAGCTATGCATCCTGTATCAGATTTATCAATAATTGCAATTATTTCAGATGGTCTATTTTTCCACCATGATTCCAAAGATCTTCTAAATATGCTCTGATCTTCATTATATACAGGTATAATTACCGACACAGTAAGAGCTGCTGTGCTTTTTGAGCTCAACCTATTTGATTCTGGTGTTATCGGATAATACAGAGTGGAAACTATTTTCTTGATAGACCATACAGTCCATCTCCAAATTCCGATTATCCCGATGGGTATGATTAGCCAATAATCGTATAAATTACTTGGCACGAAATTTCTAACTAAATAATTTTGCAACCCGTTAATCTGATAAAGAATATCATTTATATCAAACCATATAGGCGATGAAACCAGTAAAATTGCGAATCCTATAAGTAGTAGGTCAAAAATAATGTTGCCAAAGATTCCCGTATTCTTTTGAAGATCAGGCACTTTTCTATCTTCATTTCCATATTATTTATTAGTAACTTTTATTATGAGCTATAAATTAATGAAGTAAGATGGTTCTTGTCAATTTTTACTATATTTCTTTCTTGAAAATGAAAAGGAATTATATAAATATGATTAGTTATAACCCCCCTATAATAAAGAGGGATTTCGAACGAGTAAGATAAGTATTATTGGTTCGGGTGTTGTAGGAACTGCAACGGGCCAAGGATTCCACAAGCTAGGTCATGAAGTTATTTTTTACGATATTTCAAAAGAAAAACTCAGAACTTTAGAGAGTAATGGACTTGATGTAGCAAATGATTTGGGTGATGCATTATCGCGAACAGATATGTCTTTTGTTTGTGTGAATACACCAACCCATAACTCTCAACAAGATCTTTCTCAGATTCTTACTGTATTATATCAGCTCACAAACTCTCTCAATACATCTGAAAAACATCATTTGCTGGTCTTCCGAAGCACGATGTTACCTGGAACAATGCGTAGTGTAGTTGTGAACTATCTTGAAAAAAATTGTACAAAAAGGAGAGGGGTTGATTATGAGGTTGCTTACAATCCAGAATTCCTAAGACAAAATTCGGCATTGGATGATTTCTTCAGTCCAGATAGGGTAATAATAGGAGAGGAAGGTAGTAATGAATTATCAAAATTATTAGTGCAGCTATATGAACCTTTGACAAAAAAAATAATCAGTACGTCATTTGAGGCTGCAGAGTTAATCAAGTATGCATCAAATTGCTTTTTGTCATTGAAGATTTCATTCTTTAATGAAATAGGAATGATATGCAAACACTTGGGAATAGACGATAAGGTTGTGAGTTTAGGGGTATCTTTGGATAAAAGAATTGGCAAGTATGGCACTGAATTTGGCAGACCATTTGATGGGATGTGTCTACCTAAAGACACTCAGGCATTAGCTTCATTCATAAAACAAAATAGGATTGAACCTGACTTGCTGGAAATAGTACTGAACATCAACAAGAAAATCGAAGACCTAACAAGTACAAGACAATTAGTCTCAGGTGCAAGGGAAACTCATTCTTAATACGCAAATTTTACTCTTCAATAATTTATATTGGGAGTTAAATTTTTCTTCTGGTAATGAATTTGTCTGTTTTTGGGTTTTCCTTTATTTTTTTATTAATTCTAAATATTTCACTAATAACTAATCTAAGCTATGCTCAAGGAGCAAACTCCGAACGTTTGATTGGAGTAAACATGTTAGGTTACTATACCAGTTTACCCCAAACACGAGACTTTAGCAATCCTTTCCCTGATAATTACTACGATCAAAGTTTTAAGATAATAAAAGACGGGGGAATGAATCACGTAAGATATGTATATTATTGGGAATCTTTCATAAAAAATCCTACTGCATTCATAAGTGAATTAAAATTTGTTGCGACTCTCGCTGACAAATATGGATTAAAAATTATATACGATAATCACCAGTTTCATACTTCATCTTGGCTTAATCCTCAAAGAGGAACAGGTTTTCCAAACTTCTTATTTCAAAATAATTCAGAATATGCCTATGGCAGTGGAGGAGGGCCTAAATATCCATCAGCGGCAGCATGGTGGACTCACTGGTGGAACAGAGAAATTGGCGATACAAATGGTACTGATGGATGGACTCTACAAGCTGAATTCTTAAAAAAAGTGGTTAGCGCTGTTGACAGTCATACCAGCACAAAAGGATATGAAATACTGAGTGAACCACAGGTACATAGTGTGGACCAGTGGGAAAAAATTGGGAAATATAATACATTCATGACAGATGAAATTAGAAAGGTATCTAAAAAAGACATAATATACAGCATGACGATACCTGTTGATCTTAAAAGTAACATTGGAGTTAACGCCACAAATCTTGCAAAGATGGCACCAATAAATAAGACAAATACTATCTTCAAGTTTAGTTTATATGGACTGCCATCACCAGGTAGCTACCAAGAAGAAAGATTGAACATGTTTGTAGCGACTGGCAATTTATCAGGAGTTCCTGTCTATATTGGAGAATGGAACAATGTGGCTAGAGATAAAGTAATAAACGAAGAAGGAGACTTTGTCTATGAAATAAATCCAGAAGCAAGTGATATTACGCCAAAAGATACCACAGTGATATTAAAGAAATTTAATGAGATAGATCCATACGGAATGGCCTTTTGGTATTGGAATTTTAGACCACACAGAGTTGAGAACTTTAATTTGGTGACAAGCGATAATAATGGCAATTTAATTCCCACGAAATATTTTGATATTCTAAAAAACGCTGTTCAATCCGTTTATTTAAGTAAAGCTACTAAATAGCATATCAATGTTATAAATATTATGAATAAAGCCTCTTCTTCATGGTAACGTCAACGATTTTAAGAAAACATAATCTAAGAGTACTAACAGATAGAGCAGAACGTCCATAAGGTTTAATTCCCGTTTAAATATCACATGTTAGTGGATAAAGAAGCTAATTGAAGGTACAACTACAGTTAAAAAAAGGAACTAGACTTCGATCATTAATATTTATTCTTATCCCAATTGTTCTTTCTACCTACACACACCTATGGAATCCTACAGGGTTTCCATCACTACACGTAGACGAGGGACATTACCTAAGGAAAGCAATTTCCACTGAAAGCGGTCAAGGTCTTCAACCACAAGAGCGATATCGAGCACCTTATTTTGGTCAAATTTTCTTAGCAGGCATCTTTAGTATTATTGGTTATCCAAATATCGAGCTGGGTGATAAAAATCCTGTTGAACAACTGTATTTGGTTCCACGCCTGATTATGGGATTTTTAGCTGTAATTGATACTTTTCTATTGTATAGAATCACAGAATACAGATATGGCAAAAATGTAGCACTTATTGCCTCGATATTATTTGCAGTGATGCCATTTACCTGGATGACTAGAAGAATATTTCTAGAGTCAATTCAGCTTCCATTTATTTTAACATCAATTCTCCTAATTCTCAGTCTTGGTAGAGGCCAGCAACAAAATACCAAATTTACCTTGATTATCTCTGGAATTTTTCTGGGTCTTGCCATTTTTACCAAGATACCTGCCTTTACAATAATTCCTCTGGGCATAATTATGATATATTTACTTACTAGGAACAAGAAATATGTACTACTTTGGTTAGTACCTGTTATTTTGGTTCCATTAATGTGGCCGCTGCACGCCACGCTAAATGGAGATTTTGACAATTGGATTACGGGAGTACGTTACCAAGTCAGTAGAGATAGGCCATTAATTAATACAATAAATACATTTTTTCAGATAGACCCTGTTCTGTTTGTTTTGGGCATAGGTGGTCTAATATATTCAGCCATACGAAAAGACTATTTCGTTTTGTTATGGTCAATTCCAGTTTTCCTCTTCCTGCAGGTAATAGGTTACGTTTCTTCATTTCATATCCTCTTGTTGCTACCTCCACTTTGCATAGCTGCAGGAAATATGATTGAAAAAATCGGAAAAAATATATCCAATATTACATTGAGAAATAGTTTACCGTACCTGAGGATAGCAGTTATTGGGATATTTGGCATATGCAGCATAACCATGCTAATTACTTTAAACACGAATTCGACTTATTACCAGGCGCTTGCTTTTGTTATTTCTAATTTACCTGATAGCAATATCAATTTAAATTCAAATAGCTCAAAACCGGGGGATAAAGTAACATTGATTGGAAATCCTCAATATTTTTGGATTCCAGAATTTGTTTTCAATAAAACATTTGATGCGAAGAACTATTACAGCAAGACTCCGTTCAAGACAGATAAATACTTGATGATTATCGATACTGGCTTCTTGAAAATTTTAAATCGCGATAATTCCTCCAGATTAAACTTGGCATACAATGCTACCCATAATCTGGCAAGATTTGAACAAAATTTTACCGGGGGTGTTGATGTCAATAAATACCCATATACGAATTTGAAACTAAGTCCTGAAACACGCTTTATTGAACTAAGATCCAATTACTAAATGTATTATTGAGTTGTGTTTCCAAACCATTTAATTTGACCTTTTAGGTTTAGTTGTCGTCATTAAATGCGCATACTTTTGCTACATTCAGATTTTATTGAATACCAACCTATTTCTAAAGAAGTACAAACAGCAGAAGATATTCCTTCGAAATCTAAGGAAAAAATAGATGAAGTGATAGTGGCATTAATTGCGGTTGAAAAAGATGATGATGAATCCATAATTGGTGATGTTTGCAAGGAGTTAAAGACGTACGGGGAGACGATAAAATGCGATAATTTACTAATCTACCCGTATGCACACCTAAGTTCAGATTTAGCAACACATTCCAAAGCACATGCATTGCTAATTTCCATTGAGAATAATACAAGAGATCTGTTCAAGAATGTAAATAGGGCTCCGTTTGGTTGGACAAAGTCATTCAATATAAAAATAAAAGGACATCCACTTGCAGAGCATGCCAAAACAATTCAAAAAAAGAGCGGTAGCAAAACCGAATCTACGGCTGAATCAATCGCATTAAAATCAGAAGATGTGCTCAACTCGACCTGGTATGTTCTTGTACCTGGAGGTAGTCTGACTCCGATAAATGACTATACATTTGAAAAAGAGAGTTTATTAAAAAAATTAGCAGATTATGAATTATCCAAAAAGAGAACAGTAGTTGAGGTTCCACCCCATGTAAAATTAATGAAAAGATTGGCAATAGCTGACTATGAACCTTCCTCAGATGGTGGAAATATGAGGTTTTATCCAAAAGGACGTTTAATGAAATCGCTAATAGAAACATACGTAACAAGTATGGTACACGAATATGGTGGAATTGAAGTTGAAACGCCGGTGATGTATGATTCGAATCATCCATCAATACATAGTTATTTCAACAGATTTCCAGCCAGACAATACAATTTACAATCAGACAACAGACAACTTTTTTTAAGGTTTGCCGCATGCTTTGGTCAATTCCTAATGGCCAAGGATTTCCAAATTTCTTATAAACAGTTGCCATTGAAGCTCTATGAATTAACTAGATATTCATTTAGAAGAGAAAAGAGCGGTGAATTAGTAGGCCTTAGAAGACTTAGAGCATTTAGTATGCCGGACTGCCATGCTTTTTGTAAGGATATTGATCAGGCAAAAGAAGAATTTGTTAAAAGGTTTGAACTGTCATTGAATGTAATAGAGGGGCTGGGTATTTCCCCAAATGATGACGTAGATATGGTTATTCGTTTTACTTCTGATTTTTATGAACAAAATAAAGAATTTATTGCAACATTTGCAACTAGACTAAAGAAACCAATTCTTGTTGAAATGTGGAAAGAGAGGTTCTTCTATTTTATCGTAAAATGGGAATTTAATTTCGTAGATAGTTTGGGAAAAGCTGCTGCAATGTCCACTGACCAAATTGATGTTGAAAATGGGGAAAGATACAAGATTGAATTTGTTGATAGTGATGGGGAGAAAAAATATCCAATTATCTTGCACAACTCTCCAAGCGGAGCTATAGAACGTGTAATATTTGCCCTATTAGAGAAGACAGTTAGAGATGCAAATACGGGCAAGGTTCCAACTTTACCACTATGGCTAACACACACACAGATTAGGATCATTCCTGTCTCTTCAAAACATTTAGAATTCGGTGAAAAAATTCTGGATGAACTAAACAAAAACAACATTAGGGCTGACATTGATGATAGAGAACTTTCTGTTGCAAAAAAAATTAGAGAAGCAGAGTCTGAATGGATCCATTTCATACTAGTCATTGGAGATAAAGAAGTTGATGGTAAAGAACTGGTAGTTAGGGAAAGATTGGTTAAATCCCAGTATAATATGTCATTGGCTAATCTTATAGAAAGGATCAAACTAGAAATTTCTGATAAACCATATCTTCCATTAAACCTGCCAAGCTATCTGTCAAAACGCCCTCTAATAATTGTATGACATGCCGGTAGTATCTTGATAGTTAACACCATATTTTTTGCCTTATTTTTCATTTTTGAATGTTTTTATATTTCGTGACATAAATTCCATTAAATGGGAAGAGTAGACAAAGGGGTAAACTGCAGTGTAAATGGTTGTGAAAATTCAGCAGAGAGGTCCATAAGTGGAAGTAAGGCGAGTATGGCTTCAGACCTGGTCGTTAATACTTCAAACAAAAGAGTGTATTTGTGCAGACAACACTATAAAGAATGGAAAAAAGCAACAAAAGAAGATAGAGAAAATGAGAGAGCTAGATGGGGATAAACAAAGTAATAATAAACAATCAATCTTATCTAGACATATTTTCTTGGAATGATCCTTAGAAGAGTTTGTGTTGCAAGTGTTCCTTCCCTGTAATCATCGTTCCTGAGCGAAACCTCTACAAGGTCCATTCCTACAAGATTTGCCGAATCGTTAATACTCCGAATTATTTTTACTATTTCAAATGGATCCAACCCGAATGGTTCTGGCGTTCCTGTACAAGGAACATATGGCAAATCATAAACATCAATGTCAAATGATATGTATATATCTCTATTTGTAGTGACTTTAGAAATATATTCAGATACATTATCAATATTATTTTTTATTTCCCATGGGTCAAATGTTGTTATGCCATTTTTTTCTGCAAATTTATCTTCCTCAATGTCTGCCTGTCTGATTCCTATTTGTATGATATTTTTACCCTGGATATATCCTTCTTCTATCAACCTATAAAATGGAGTAGTGTGACATAATTTCATACCATCATAATTTGATTTTAGATCGCGATGCGCATCAAAATGTATTAGCAGAGGCTGATGATCTGAAAGACCCTTAAAACAAAAATATGATATAGTGTGTTCACCTCCCAGAATAAATGGTTTCTTTTTTGTACGCGACAGTTCTTTTACTAGAGGAGGAACATTTTGATCCAGGAAGGAAAATATAGAATCTATTTTGTTAGAATTATGATCTGGTAATTTAAGATCTCCCAAATCAAAAATTTTTGCAATTTCTTTGATATCTTTTTTTTCATCAAAAACAAAGGTTTCAATTTGACGTCCAGAGGTGCTTCTAATTGCTTCAGGACCTCTGCTGGTGCCTTTTCCGAATGATGTTGTCAATTCCAGTGGAATTCCAAAGAACACAATGTTTGCATCATTGAATGAGATCTTCATATCTATATCACCAAAAGAACAACCGGCTTTGGTCGTTTCTGGAGTAATAAATGAAGTGTCCAAAAGATCTAATATTTTTGACAATGTACCTCGATGAATACTGGAATATAATTATATTTATTTTTTAAACTATTCTAGAAATAACATGCTAATTTGACCAGAATAATTCATCCAAGTTGCTTTGCCTTGGTTTACCAATGATGGACTTGAAATTTACATCTAGAGCAGTTAAGAGTTGGTCGAAGGTAGATTCCATTGCTTCTAGGTATTTTTCAGTATCTATTTCTTCGTACTTTGCTAGTTCAACTGGTTTAACCCCTTCAGAAGTCTTTGTCTTTACATACGAGATTATATCTCCTGCTTTAATTTGTCTACCATTGTCCGAAAATAACTTTGCTGCTTTTATATGCTGTGGAATTCCCTTTATTGAATTGGTAGTGGAATCATGGCCATCTATTGACGTTGTTCTTACGTTTTCAGATGTCTTTTTGCCATATTTTTCTGGAGATTTATTTATCATTACATTAAAAGAAAGTTCCTCCAGAGGATATTTGGCTGATTCTAGTTTTTTTGCGCTTTCTCTAATAATATCTTTTATTTTCTCTCTAGCAGAATCAAAATCCTTTTCAGTATTAACTTTACCCAATATTTCTAACATACTGTAAAAGGTCTTTCTTATGAAAGTTGGAGTGTGAGATTTTTTGCCTGTTAATCCCTTTACATCAACGGTTCCATCCTTCAAGACGCCTAGATAATTTTTCTTGAGATTATTAAATACAACATATCGATATTCTTTATCCAATTCCAGATCTACACCCTGATTGGTTTTTGCCCATTTTGAAATTTCTTCTACGTTCCCCTGTGAAGGATCCCTCAAAAATAATGAGTCTGTATCGCCGTAGACGACTTCTATACCTGCTTCTTTACATTTATCAATTGTTTTTGTTATAATACTTCTTCCAATCGCTGCGGTGGCATCAGCAACGGGTAGACAGTATAGTGGAAATATTTCGGCTCCCATCACACCATAGCTTGCATTGAGAATAACCTTAATTGCCTGACTTACTACTGTGTAGAGCTGTCTTTCTTCCAATGAAATTGTTTTATCTTTTGATAGTTGTTTATAGTAATTAACTCGAAGATCTCGAAGTGAGCCAATAAGAAGGGAGGTTATTCCTTTTTTCTCCTTGCAGGTCCAATATGTTGTATCAGGAATTTTTTGATCAGGATCATCCCTACAAGAGTCATGAGGGCAGTTTACTGTTTCGTAAGATAGATTATGGACCTTTATTATACTTGGATACAGACTTGCAAAATCTACTACCGATACATTGAAGTGAATTCCAGGTGTAGGTTCAACTACAAGACCTCCTCTATATTTTTTTTCTTTTATAATAGCTGCACTAGACACTTGTCCTTTGTTGCGTAGCTCTTCGCTATGAGGAATAAGGGCATTGATCTTTCTGTGTTCATAAAATAACATTCCCCTGATCCACTGGTTAACACCGACTCTAGAAAGGTCTTCTACAGATAATCTAGATATTCTGGCAATTACAAACAAAAGTTTTAGCAGAAGATTATCATTAAAGCTTGTTAGTCTGAAAGTTAGTTCCGTATCTTTTAAGCAGTATTGAGCTAATTTTTGGATTGATAGATCGCTAATATTTCCTTCAAATTCAATTTTGCTATCATTTAAAAGTGCTTCTGATATTGCATTTAATCTATATTCAGAATATTTGTGGCTAAATGCATAAATCTGGATTGATCTATTTTGGAACGTTCTAAATAAATCAATGTGTACTCCATGTTTCAACTGGACTGGTTCTGCTTGGATACCTTTCTTGATAAACGAATCTCGTTTTACCAATATAGGAATTTCTTCTTTTGGTATTATGGTATGATTTAAGGGATCAATTGCTGGATCTTGGGACCTCTCATAAATATATGGAAGATCAAAATCATCACCATTAAAGGTAACTACTACATTATATGACCGAATTATGCTAAATGTTTTTTCTAAAAGTTCTTTTTCAGTTTTGCATATCTCCGCTTCTGGAATTAACTCGGTTCCATCATTATGATTTTTATCTTGTTCAAGAAGAAATACTTTTCTAAAGCCACCATTTGCAACGATACCTATTGCAGTAATTTTTCTATCATGTTCTCGAGGAATCGGCATTCGTCCCTCCTCGGAATCTACTTCAATATCAAGAGCTATTCTCTTCATTTCTGGAATAGGTTGGTTTAATAGATCTGCCCATTCTCTCACGTATTTTCTGTACTCATCATTTCTTGCTTCCTTGCTTTCCAAGATTTTGTCCCATAGAAAATTTTTCAAGGCATTTTGTACAATGTCTGACATTTGATACGGGTCTTCGATGATCTGGTCTCCTTTTCTTTTGTAATATGAACCTGGAATCAACCTTGTATCATAAAGGTAATTTTCATGATACTTGATGTTGGCCTCCCATACATTGAGTTTTTCTCTTATGCCTCCCTTTCCACCTATCGACAGAGGATCGGGTGCAATTATTTTTATTGCTTGAATTTCTTTGTCTAACAGAAGATCCATCTTTGTTACAGTCTTTAACTCAAATTTCTTTTCAATGGCTGCAATTTCTTCTACCCTTTCTTTATTTTCGAATTTCGTATAACAGTAAGGTTTGTGATCTGTTTTATCTTGCCAAAAGTATATCAAGTGTAAATTAGGATCATAAAATTTCAATTGAACTTTCTGATTTTCACCGGAGTAAATCGCTGATATTAACATGACACGAGTATTTTCTGGAAGCTCCTTCCAATAAGTCAAATTTTGTTTATCGTTTTGGAGAAGAGGAGATTGATCCAATCATTATTCACTGGGCCTATTTTCAAGTACGGAAAATGGATAATTATCTTTTGCTAATAACACTATACAAATTTATTATATGGTAGGAAAATATGATATTTGCAATTAGATTAAACAATTGTTACGTCATGTTCTTTCCGTCTAATCATTACAATACCAACAGCGTAAAGTGCAATCATTGGTAATGCAATAAACCACATAGTGACACCACTTCCATCTGGTGTTATTATTGCACCAAAAATTGTGATTATTATTATAGCATATCTAAAGTTTTTTTGCCAGAATTTTGAATCAGTCAAACCACTTAGGGATAATACATACATTAAGACAGGTAGCTGAAAGGCAATACCAAAACCCAATATGAATTGAAGTACAAAGGTTATGAAATCATTGACTGTTAGAAATGTTTCTGCACCTACTGATTCACCATATTTGTACAGAAGGTTGAGAGTAAATGGAATTACAAGTATATATGAGAATACTACACCAAATATAAACAAAAGAAACATTGGCAAAATTGCTTTAATAAGCCTAATTCTTGATAATGACGATGACCTAATTTTTCTATGTTCCTTTTTTGTTTGCCGTACATTACTGATATTGCCATCCACATCGTCATCATCATAGTCGGTTCTTGTACTTCCAGCTACTCTTCTGTCTCCAGTTTCCCCTTTTCTTTTTATTTGATCAAATGCAGGAGAAACAAAACCAAGTATCTCTCTAATTACGATGGGCAGTGAACATATTATTCCAATTAGTATGGAGATGTGAACCTGAGCAAAGAACACCTGACCGGGAGCTGTCTGAATAAGCTTTACTTCCGAAGGAAGTAATGTAGCTTGCATAAAAGATGTCAATTGGAGAGCTATATTATCAAATGGGGCTGGAAATGGATAGTATAATGTTATGTTTGTAAAATTATTATTAGTATTATTATTTTGTTGACTTGCATTTTCTATGGATGGAAGCATAACGGGCAGTACTACTGTTTTTATGCCAAAACTCATCGAAAAAATGGTTATTATTGCAATGCAAATTATTATGTGAATTGTCCTTATTCTTAATTCATCAATATGTTCAGCTATTGACATTCCAGACGAAGACATTACAATATTTGAAAATATGCAATCTCGATATAATAATTATATTGAATAGTAATATCCGTACTCAAGAAAAGTATCCAAATGAATACTTGTTCTAAAACATTTTAATAGAATTTAAGATCATTCACATTTGTTAGTAGAATAAATAAAATGATTCAACTTTTATGAATATAACTAACTGCTATACATATGAGTCCTTGGCACTTAAGGAAATATTACTCCCTCAAGAGAACATAATGTTCAGAACAAAGACAAAACTAAAATGTACACACAAAAAATATAACATAATAATTACAAATCTCAGAATACTGCTATATTCTGAAAGAGGACGTTTTTTTAAATCGCCAGATGTGATAAGCGAAAGACTCGAAAGCATCTATGGCATAGAATACAACGAAAAAGGAATATTATTCAAGATGTCCAAAATTAGGATACAGGGTGGAACAAAATTTGAAATAAGCGGACCGATTACGGAGGTGAAGCCAGTTTTTAATTTTATTCAATCTATCGTCAATAGGAGCGATAACGGACTAATTAGAAGGCTGGATGATTCATAAAGATAGATATAAGATATCCACCCTCCCTCATCCAAGGGTAATTCAATCTTTATTAGATTTCTTTTTTCATATTCTTGTTGTGGTACTCCGACAAGGCACCTGTTATTGAAAAAAAATATTCAAAATCTATTCTCCGTTATTTTAAGGTTGGAACACATTTAGGATTAACTACCAACCCTTATCAGGGATGTCACCACAGGTGTGGATATTGTTATGCAACATACAAATGGTCTCCAGATTTTTATGACAAGATCTATGGTAAAATTAACGCACCTGAAATATTAGAATCAGAATTAAACAGATGGAACAAAAACTCGATATTACCTGTTATGATATCATCTGCAACAGATGCATATCAGTATGCAGAAGCAAAGTTTGGTATTACAAAAAGGTGTATTCAAATATTACAACAATATCAAATTCCATTCTATGTATTCACCAAATCTACATTAATTGCTAGAGACCTAGAACTGTTTCGCAACTATAGTGACAATTGTTTTATAGTGTGGTCCATAACAACTACCGATGAAAAAATAAGACGAATATTAGAACCAGGAACGCCACCAACCACAAGAATATTTGACACCATAAAGAAATTTGTGGATTGTGGGATAAAATGTTGCGTTAACATAGATCCCATTATCCCTTTTATTACTGATAATGAGGAACATATAGAATCAATTGTGGATAGGTGCCAACAATTAGGTTTAAAACGTATATGTGGATCAGTCCTGCGACTAAGACATGATATTTGGATTAGGATAGTAGAGATTCTTGAGTTATTTGGAATTTCCTGGGCAACTAAGGAATATGAGAGAATATATGGCTTTCAAGAACCTTTTTTGCATGAAAACAGTTTGAGTGCAAATACAACATACACTGATAATGTAGTGAACAATCTCAAAGCTGTGATTTCAAAAAAGAACATTGCATTTGGTTTCAACGAATTATTACAACAAATCACTAACTCTAGACAGAGTTATGCAATTTCTTTAAAACAACGCAAGTTAAGTGAATTTGTTTAGTGTCATGTTTTCTCCGTTCTAATTTTTTCAAATATCTACAATTCATATTTTATTGTGTGTTTTTCTATTTTCAGAAATTTACTCTAGGTGATATAAACACTTTCAAATCCATCTAAACTCAAAGGGATCAATCAGCTATGCATTGATTTCGATTTACTTATTTGGAGGGTGATATGATTTCTGATAAAAAAAGTTGCCCTATCCGACTCTTTTCATCTTTGAGCCACATCGTGGACAAGAGGCTTCTCTATGTTTTGTTCCACAACTCATACAGTAATAATTTACTGAATTTCCCGAGAAAGGAGATGACAGAGAACCAAACATTCCCCCTCCAGAACCCATTTTCTTCATCATTCTATAACGCATATAGAAACTTAACACAAGGAATACCCCTATAATAACGACCCAAGATAGAGGAAACGGAACAAACCATGATATTGTTATGCTTATACCAATTGATATCACGATCCACATTAGCTGTTGCGTAAGGAATTCTTTATTTTCCATAGTTCACTATATTAATTGATTAAACAAGATTATTAAGGTTAACTATTTTGAAATTTATATACCGTATATTTATCACAGTATTTTGTTATGTTGAATTTTCAAATGTCCACAAGTCCTTGATTTTTGTCAATTATCCTTATTAACTAAAAACTATTGATCTCCATAATTAGCTAACAACTTTGAACACATTAATCAACTTCTGGTGTCCGTAGAATTTTTTCCAGATTAATATTGCTAGAAAAGATGAAATCAATGATACTGGCATTAAAACTGGTAGTATAAATTTCCACAAAAGTTGTTCAAATATGATGACGCTTTCGAATGTAATCCGCTCTATTCCAAAATAAACTTTGAACATGTTCACTGACCATGGGAAATAGATTGTAATAAAGAAGAATGCGATAGCGATTGAAAAAATAATCCGTTTGTACTCTTCATTTGATAAAATATCAAGTGATTTGTTATTCTTCTTGGCATAAATAGAAATAATATCTAAAGACACAGGTACCAGCAAATTTAGAAGATAAAGAGGAAATAAACCTATAAAATAAATATTTGAAATAATTGTGGCCAAGGATTGTAACGTCATTAGAGTTGCTGCTACAAATGTCATCCGAAATGCGAAAGGTAGGCTTTGTACAGAATAAAAAATTATGGCAGTAAATGCAGCAGGGAGGGTTGATCCCAATACCAGGGCAACTGTTGGAGAAGGATTAAAGTCAAAGTATTGACCTTCCGAAAATGGGAGCGTAAACATAAAAACAAAGTTAATCAAAATCATCCAAAGAATTCCATATGAGATCATTTGAGATATTATCTTGAATTTTTTTTGGGTATCAGACAAATGGGTTCCAATTAATGCACCAATTATTGACAATAGCATACCGCTTATTAACATCAGATGCGGAGGACTCAAGAGTCCATCAAATCCAAAATTAGAGTGCCACCAGCTATCAAATTGACCAGAAAAAACCTCGATGATACATCCTAAGGCAATTAGTTTTAATGGGTTCGGGATTTTATGGAAGAGGGAAAATTGTTTGGTTAATCCGCCATTATGTTTTATTGAAATTAGAATCCCAGTTATGGTAGCAATCAAGGTTAGACCTACTCCAGAATACAGTACTAAATGTGGAGGAGTAAAGAAAGATTCAACATTAACTATACCATGCCATATTATATCCCAGTTAGCGGCTCCTACCTGCATTGCTACTCCTATTGAAACTAGGAGATAAATCCATAGTAAAGTGGATGTTAATTTTTCATGCATCAAGCTCAAAATATAACGTATTGTAACTCAGGACAAATTTATTCTTATCAGAGCTGAAAAATCAGATTTTTTACGTTCAAACTACCATAATCTTATACATCCTTCTTGCCTTATTAAAATAAAAGGTGGAAATGTATTGGATTTTTTTGAAATGGAAAGAGTACTGGAGGAATTGGCACGTTCATTTGCAGCACCAAGTGCTACAACTTGGTTTAAAGTGACAAGTAATAAAAAACCAACACGTGATGATTACAGGAAAAAGGTAGTCGAGTTTATGAATTTGTTTGAAGCCTCACTGTCATCAGGGTATCAGGACACTCAAAATTCAAAAGAACTTTTAGATTACGTGAAAAAAGGAGTTAAGGACGAGACCACAACAGTCTTATCAGGCAATAACAAAGAAGTAGAAAAAAGATACAAGTATTATGTAGACTATGGATAAACGTGTTGGAACTAGGTAGTAAACCGCTTTTATGGAATATATGCATAGATGCTCATCACATTCGAATTCAGTCTAATTCGATATCAAAGAAAACAATATTGAATCAAATTAGACCAATATCAAATTAGTAAAATAATGAGAAAAGCTATGAAAAAGAATGAATCAGCCAAGAGAAAAATTACAGGAAAAGAATTATCATCTCTAGACGAATTTAATATCAAACTAGTTACCTTGATTGAGTTGTTAGACAATAGAGGGATTATTAATAAGAAGGAATTTGAAAGAGTATCAACTATGAAACTGCATGAGATTTCAAAAGCAAGGGCATTTGAGGATCTCGATGAAGAGCTTTAGTGTGATTTTGATCTAGCCTCTCTGTAAAATGAAGATATGATCATTAATCCATCTTAATTTCTGTATAGCTACCAAATCTAACATATTATTAATTAGCTGAAATAATATCATCATAGAAACCAAATGATGGATTGTAATAAATCACACTAAACTGCCTTCATTCTCTTAAATGAATAGATTCCAATTAGAGTTATAAATAAAGTAAACAATAACAAAATTTCAAGATCTAGTTCAAAAGAATACGTTCCCAAATGTAGGATACTATTTCTCAATGCGTCTACTGAATACGTAGCTGGATCTACAAGAGTAATGAACTTTAGCCATGGTGGCAAATTATCTATCGGAAAAAGTGCGCCGCTTAGGAAAAATAATGGAAAAACAACAAAACTAACGATTAATTGGAATCCTTCCAAACTTTCAATATAGCTTCCAAATGTTAGGCCCAGCGAAGTCATCCCAAATGAAAGTATCAATACAATTGATATTATTTGAAGTAATGATAAGGCATCATAGTTGATTCCTAAAACCATACCAATTACTAGAATGATAGCTACCTGAAATAGCGAAGTTGTCATACCGCCGAGAGTTTTACCAACAAATACTGTTGTTCTACTTGACGGTGCAACCATTACGCTTTTAAGAAAGTCAAATTTTCTATCCCAAATTATATATGAGCCAAAAAAAACAGAAGTGAAAATAACAGACATACAAACAATCCCTGGAAAAATAAACTTTTGATAATCTATTCCTATTTGCAGATTAGTTGAACCTAGACCAGAACCTATGACAAATAACCATAGCAATGGAGTAAAAGTGGAAGCAATTAGTCTACTCCTCTCACGTAGAAAGACCTTAAATTCTCTAAGCCATAATCCATAAAGTTGTCCCAATATTATATTTATTTTAAGATTTTTTGTACTGAGCATATCTTTGCATAAATCCCCCTTCAGGACTATCGCCGGATAAAGAATCCCCTGAAAATTTCAAGAATACATCATTTAAGGTAGGTTTCTTGTATTCTATTGATTGAACACCATCTAAATCTTTTATTAGTCTATGCAAATTCGAATTTACCTCATCCATGTAAATAATTACTGACTTTTCATTTTGCTCGACTCTATGCACAAAATCAAAATAAGTAAAATCTATAGTTGAAGGAATTTTATCTATGAAGTTTATTTTTACAATGTCGCCCCCGATTTCCTGTTTTAATTTTGACGGTGAATCTAATGCAATTATTTTTCCATTGCTGATAAAGGCAATCCTGTCACATAACATATCGGCCTCCTCCATGTAATGTGTAGTTAATATTATCGTTACTTTTTCCTCCTTCACTATTTTTTTGATGTATCTCCACATAGTATCTCTACTCTGTGGATCTAAACCCAGTGTTGGTTCATCCAGGAAAAAAACCTTTGGCTGATGTAAAAGTCCTCGTGCTATCTCAAGTCTCCTCCTCATTCCACCAGAATATTTTTTTACCTGATCGTTTTTTCTTTCATACAATCCTACCAATTTTAATACTTCTGAAATTCTTTTTTCTCTTATTCTACGAGGTATCCCATATAGTAACGCATGAACCTTAAGATTTTCATATCCTGTAAGCATATCATCGCTACTTGGTGCTTGAAAAACAACACCTATACTTTCCCTTACCTTAGTGGCATCGCGTAAAACATCAAATCCATTTACAATAGCTCCACCTTCTGTCGGCTTTAGCAATGTGGCTAGTATGTGGATGAGAGTGGTCTTTCCTGCACCATTGGGACCTAAAAGTCCAAATATTTCATTTTCCTTAACTTCAAAACTCAATCCTTGCAATGCACAAAAATTTCCATATTTTTTGACAAGATTTTTTATGATTATCAAGTGATCTGGATCTAAATTGTTTAATAACCCATTAAAATATCATATTATGCTAGTTGTATGGGAGTGTAGGTGTTAACTCTTCAAGATCGCCAATTACTTTTTTCAGAGGAATATTATGGGTCTTCCATACTATCAGTGTTTGTTCCGGACCCGTCCCTTTCTGTCCACCCCGTAGATCCTTATAAGTAAAGGTACTGTCAATAGTAAATCCCTTGTCCTCAAATTCAGAACGATATTTATCTAAAAGCTTTGCAGGGACCATATAGGCTCCTACTATGTCTTCTTTATTTTGAGATGCAGTGGTTGCGTTACCCTCATCTTGAGAAGTTACTGTTATAACCCCGCTCATAACAAAATCTGGCACCTCTTTGCTTACATTAGATTCCCAATATTGGTAAGAACCCGTTTCATTTAATCTAAGTGGCTTTGATGTTGTATTATATCTAAAAATTCCACTTTCAAATATCTTTTCTGAATTACTATCATTGAGACTAATTTTATGTCGATGTCCTACGTCTGCGTTTAACCATATTATACTGGTACTCTTGTCAATTATAGTATTTTGAGGCACATATGGTTGATTGATTAGGGGCAACTGTTTCTTGGGTTGATTGGTAGATTCATGTCCCTCGTTCGGAATTAATATTACAAGATATTTTATACTTGGTGCAAGTACCATCTTTTTATCGATGTAAGTATTCCGTGCATTTAGTGTCGAGTCTATCGTTGAAGTTGTTAGGTTAGATTGTGGTAGAGCCGAATTTTGGTCATAGGATATTGTATGATTTACAAACTGTTGTGTTTGATTAAATTCTTTTTTTTCGATAATCTGTTCTTCAAGGGATTCATTATTTACTGCACCCGAAGTATGCTCTATCGTATTGGCAGAGAGTTTATCTTGTTCTGAACCATGAACGTGAATACCAGTAATTTTTATGGTGTTAAACATCAGTGCATCCAGATCATCTTTGCACTCAAGTTTGGCAGTTATCTTATTAGTTCCATTTTTGAGTTCGGTGTAGTCAGGAGAAAGTGTAAATTTCCATCTTGAATAATCATCGGCTCCATTTAATCCAGATGCTGAAGCTTTTTGATATGGCTTTATATCATTAACAATCACTGAAACCTGACAATTTGAAGATTCGTTGTCTACAGATCTTCCGCTGATGCTCAAGTTATTGATTCCAATTGATATTTTTTCACCCGTAATGGGAGTTTGAATCCTAACCCCGTGAAGAGTTAGTCGTTTTGCAAGTGACTGCGAAAAAACCAAATTATTATTTGAAATCATAATAATTGAAATCAATACCGTGAGACTAAATACGACGACCGTCATCTTTTTCAACTCTGGATTTGTTTTGGACCATAAGAAGTTCAGCCGAAGATAATGACTCACTATGTTGATCATTTAATCTTATTCGTTCTCATTATTTATTATACATTGCTAACTCTATCGATATGAAGTAGTTCTGTTCGTTCTGATCCCATTTATATGATATGTGACTATTTGAATCCCAATATTTTCGTGTAGAATGCAATTTCTTAATTATAGATACTATTTTGCTCTTATGATAACAACCTGCAGATAAGGTGATTATCGATATAGTAACAATATCTATATGTTGTGTTGTCAAAATGTCATGTTGCGTTCTTTATTAGAAGATCTTTTTCATTTTTAAACTGTTCAATAGAAATGACTATAAATACTGTTATGTCAATCATAATTAAACAATAGTTAATTTTAATACCTAGAATTTAGAGATAAATATATTGTTTTTTAGGAAGAAAAAGGAAATAAATGAAGTTAGAAGAAGGATAATTTTGACAAAACAGATTACAGATAGTGTCATTACTTATGCAAAATCGTGGCATCCCAATGAAGGAATATTGATATTACAAGGCAAAAAAGAGAAGAATTTGATCAAAGTAACAGGCTTAATTATTCCACCCTTTTCAACCCATGGTCCTTATTATTCAGGTTTTCCTGTATATGAACTCCCGTTTGATTTATCATATATTGGAACAATTCATTCACATCCCAGTCGTTCTAATAAGCCATCTTTAGAAGATCTAAACCATTTTTTTGGTTTAGTGTCATTAATAATTTGTTATCCATACGATACCGAAGATATAGCGGCGTTTGACCGCAACGGGAACAATATGGACATTGAAATTGGATGAAGATTCTATTAAGAGATTTTTTATATTACATTAAAAAAATATGATAGTAATGATGCTTGAAAAGTTGAGGGATAAGGCTTTTTTTCAGAATACAATTGATGTCTGGATAGCCTTTTGTGAAGAAAGAGGAATTGAATGGTATAATATTGAAGGATATCGTAATTTCATTAATTATTTGAACTCTATGGGATTGAAAATGCAAAAATTTCCTCTATGTGTTAAAGAGTCTGGGGGTCTCTATGAGAGGGGAAAGGATAAGGCAAAATTTCTGGAGGAATTATCTCATTATTCTGATGCAGATTCCTCTGCCTATACTTTGAAGTTAAGTGGAGAAGTAATCAATAAAATCCGTAGTTTCAATAGAGTATGATATCCTGTAGAAACATTCTTGAGAAGATTTTGACATGAGAAACACCAAACGTGGAATAATCTACTTTAGCTATTTTTTGATTACATTTTTTGAAGATTTGGAATGAAATCTTGTGTATACAGAGGTACTCTCGATGACTTCGGTGAAGTAGAAGTAAAAACTTTCAGAGAAAGTTTAGTATTTATTTTTGAACTTTAAAGTTTGTGTCCATATTCGCAGAGCTATACCCTGGAGCACTGGCATTCACACTCACGATATAATTTCCTACTTTAGCATCATCTGCTATATTTAATGTTACCTTAGCCCTAGCATTATTCATTGAAAATTCCTTTTTGATCTTTTTTGATGGGTCCATTACATGTCCACTTATTTTTGCACCCTCTATCTTATCATCAGAGCCGCCATCGAGCACGTCTATCTTTATGGTTTGTTTTTCTCCTCTGGAAATAGGATTTTTATCTAATAAAGTTTGAAGTACAAGGTTATTTGATTCATATTCAAGGCTACTGTCACTATTTTTGACAAGAACATCGATCATATCCAGTGCTTTATTTTCCTCAGTATCTGTAACAACCAATTGAAAAGGTATTATTGTATCTGATTCAACAAATGGAGCTTTGAATGACCATATAGGAGCATTGATGGTATTGGTTGAATTTCCGATTTGGTTCCATTGAAATGAGATATTGTCGTTAGGCTTTGAACTAGTAGATTTTCCTTCCAAAGTAATCAGTGATCCTTCTTCAATAATTCGATCTTGTCCCGCATCTGCTACAAGTTGATTGTTTTTGTTTACTTCATTGGGTAAACTATTAGTATCTCGAACTATAATATTTACATTGTCTATGGCAGTAACCCCTTTATTATCAGTAACAGTGAGTTCAAATGTAAAAGTAGTATCGGTTGAAACATTTGGTGCAATAAATGACCATAACATAGTATTCGCACCCCCTATTGTCATAATGGGATTAGGAATTTGTTTCCACGCATAAGATAATATTATACTCTCATTACTCTTATTGTTACTACCATTGAGTAGCACTGTTGTTCCCTCATATACTGTTTGATCTTTTCCCGCGTCAGCAAATAATTGACTTTTATTAAAATTTGTACCAGGGCTATTAGAGTTTTGATTTGATCCTATTTCAAGAATTGAAGGAGGTGTTGCAGTTATGTGTGTATCATTCTTTGGTGATGTACTTGTATTATCAGCTCTAAAAATGCTATTGAATTTATCATCGCTCTGCAATTCAGTTTCTGAATTGTTTGCCTTATCAGTTGGAATCATAATTTCAAAATTACTGCTTGAGAAAACGTCATTATTTTTTGATGGTTGATTTAGTTTCATGTTTAATTGTTGATTGGATAATTTGGTTTCATTTTCAGACGGGGTCCCATTAAGTGTCAATTTGCCAGTTTGAACCTTACTATTGTTTGATGGATAGATAATTTTTGTATCATTTTTTTCTAATTCCGCATGAGAGTTTGCCATAAGAATGAGTATCAATATAGGCAATATTCCTAATGGAACAAGTTTATGATAGTCTAGGTGATGCAATTTCTCAACATCTTAATCTAGAAAAATCTATAAAAAGTCCGTCTATAATTCAAGTTAAGTATTGATTAAAAAACAGTAGACAAGAATGATTTTGGTTGGAAAAAATCTAAGATTGAAATGTACCTTTATCTCACTTTAGTCGACTATATTGAAGATTGCAAGATTTACTCAATGACTATAAACCCAGGCGCTCCTTCTCTGATCACAATAATTGCAAATCTGTGACTTTGATGTTCGCCTCAAGATTTTATCAATTTTTATGACAAGCTAATTTCAGAATTTATGTGAATGTCTGTGATTTATCGTATTGATGGGGTTCTCAGGATACCTGTAATTGCAACCAGGTTTTAAATTTGTTAATTTGGAATATAGTGCGATCGAATTTTTTGCCACTTTGCAATCAATGCATCAGGTCTAATATGCATAGATTCTCTATCAAGTCGCAATTTAGCCAGCGAAACATATTCATTCATCAAATCTATTCCTACATACTTTCTAGCAAAATTATGAGCTACCTTTGTAGTTTGACCGCTACCATTAAAAGGATCAAGAATAATATCACCTTCGTAGGAATAGAGCTTCATGAGCCGATATGGAATTTCTTCTGGGAATGGGCAGGGATGTTCGATATGTCCTGGAGGAACAGGAGCTATATGCCATACTGAATTTGCAATTTCTTTTGTAAATTCTTCATGTGTTGCTGGAAGAATATCATGCCTGTTCGTTCTTCCGCTACTTACATCCCCTTTTCTCAAAACTAGTATGAATTCATGCATTATATTAGCTCTGAAATACTTTGGATACGGATTAATTACAAACGAACCATATCTATTCGTCCCGCCTGTAACTTTATGCCATATGATCTCTTCATGAAGATTCCAATTTCCAAAAGGTTGCACTAATTTTGATAACAGCATATGTGGTAATGGGATAATGCTGCCATTTACAACTTCATTCCCAATTACTATGCAACAGTAACCACCGTCTTTGGTAACTCTATAAACATGATTATTAAATATTTGAATCATTTCATCGAGATATTCACCTGTTTCTTTCCTTGCCTTTCCACGATAATATCCATTTTTTTCGACATGTGCTTCATAATCAATAGCATTTCGATAAGGAGGAGAAGTAATTGTAAGTTGAATTAAATTTGCAGATAATTCTGAGAGAATCTTTCTACAATCTCCTTGCATTATGGAGTTTTGAAATTCAAGTAACATGGAATTATGTTTTCTTTATGGATCCAGCCATATCCCTCATACTCAAAAAAAATACACTTGATGATAAATTAAATTGGTTAAACTAAATAGTAACATACAATTTCAAAAAGTAAAATGAGACTGGTGGGCAAACATGATATGTAAAAGATAACAATACCCACAGAATCTAATGAACCAATGAGATTCTTTGTATGTACGGACCATAGCATTCAGATGAGATAATGGAATGAAATTGAAATTGAGAGAATACACTCTGATCAAGGTAAAAAGATCACTGATGACAAATTACTAAAATCAATAAAGGATGATTGAACTGATTTGTTTTGAGAGTCGAGGTACAAGAAATTCCGAGTGGGTGTAACTTTTCTCTCGCATTTTGTGTTAGTGGGCTCATCGAATGAAAAAATGCCTTTAGAGATTTTATTTCATCTGACAAAATTAATCAATAACTGGTGTGAGAGTCTGGAATGGCTGCGTTTTAATGGACCCACCAGTTGCCTGAAACGTTAATTTAGTTTGCTCAACATAGAATAAAACGGATTACATAAATGATTCTCATCTTATAATAAATCATACAATATTTTGGAATATTTGCTGTAAATAATAAGACTCACACCCTCTGAACTATTCACGAAACTAATTGTACTTTTATTTTTCCAAAATAAATTCATCTACTGACATACCAAAGTGTCGCCCAGAAATGGTTTTCGTATAGGCTAAAACTTCGTCACCTACTTTTAAGTCTGTTACAGAGATCAATTTATTATCATTTGTAATTAATCTTATTGTTTCAGCATTTTGTAAAATTACAGATCCTTTATTATTATCAATTTGGGCCTTTACTAATCTCATTGGACGAGATTCTATTTTAGACCTTCCTACAGTCGATTTTCTACTAGTACCATCCTTATTGACTACTAGGATTTCCACACCTGCTTCAAGCTCAGACAAATATTTTGTAGTTCCATCGGACATAGCAGTATAACAATGAACAGCTCCAGCATTCACCCTAAATGGCCGTGGAGAAGTAAATGAAGAACCTATAGATTCGTTATGTACTAGAAACAAAAAATTCGAATTACTACCTATTAGCATACCTTCACCCATAGTCATCATAGATACAGTATCTACGCATACCCTTTCTCCCATTCCTACATCTTTTAACTCTGTTATTTTTGCGTATTTTAGATTGAAAGTAGGATTATCAAGCAGGTCAGATGAATTTTCCACCTGTTTTAGATCATCCGTTTCCAAAATAACTCCATCAACACCAAGTTGTAGAACAGAGAACATAGTTCTAATTTCACTAGAAGTTTTTGTAGTTGTGTATATTTTTGTTCCTGTCTTTTGGAGCATGACTATGAGGTTTTCTAATGGAATAATCTTCCAATCAGTGGCCTCAACAATTACAAATTCAGCTCCAACTTTGGAAGCCTGTATTATTTCTTCCAAGTCATCATTATTTGATATCTTTTTTACGTAACCTATACGTTTGTTCTCAAACTTTTTCTTGTATTCCTTTAATGAATCCAAAGTATCACATACAACAAAATCGGCATGTTGAGAATGAAATATTGTTCTGAACTTTTTGTTTGTTATAACTGTAGGGTCAGCGTATATCAAAGACACGTTTGATACTCTGGATAAAAAATCATTCAGTTTTTCTCTGGCTACAAGCGGCTTTAGTATGAGTTCTTTATTTTTTTGATCTGACAATATTCCTTAATGCCTCTTTTGGATTTTCACTATTAAAAATTATTTTAGATAATGCATTGAGTATAAGTGGAGGATTCTTGTGTTGGAATATGTTCCGCCCATAGGTAACGCCAATGGCACCAGCTTGCATCGCACCGTCACACATTTCCAATATGTCTTCATCCGTAGTAGCTTTTGGTCCCCCAGCAATAACCACAGGAACAGGACATGTTCTTACAACTTTTTTAAAAGAATCACTATCGCCTGTGTATACAGTCTTGACGATATCAGCTCCTGCCTCCGCACCAACTCTGGCAACATGGGAGACTACATCTACATTATATGGATCTTTAATGTTTTCACCTCTAGGATACATCATTGCAATTAATGGAACGTTCCATTCATTACATTTATCAGAAACCATCCCTAATTTCTGAAGCATTTCAGGTTCTTCCTTAGCACCAATATTTATATGAACCGAAATACCATCGGCGCCAAGTCTTATTGCATCTTCCACACCACCCATCTGTACTTTTTTATTCGGTGAAAGCCCTAGCGAAGTACTAGCCGATAAATGTGCAATTATCCCTACGGTTGGAGGTCGCGGCAGTGATTTTATAATTCCCTTGTTTATGATGATACTTGTAACACCAGATTTTTCACATTTGTAAATAAACCCATAAACATCCTCCAATCCCGTGATTGGTCCATTTGTTATTCCATGGTCCATGGGGATACAAAGCATTTTACCATTATTTAGAATTCTTGATAGTCTTATTTCTCTGCCAATAGCCATTAATATGTAAATAATTTTCCAAGCTGACTTAAAAGTGATATGTTTCTTGTATTTTCCTTATCTAAAAATTAAAAAAGAAATAATCCGTTTTTGAAGCTGCATAATAATAATCTAAAAACGAGATTAAATAGGAAAACTCTAGTTTAACATATGAGATACAACGCAAAAATTAATAATCAAAAAATTTTTTACTTGAGTGCTCCATTTCCTCTTTTTTGGGTTCCTATATCTATCGCATCAGCAACTGTCGAGATGAAAATTTTTCCATCTCCTGGAGAACCAGTACTTACAGTATCCAAAATGGCTTTTACTACCTTATCAACTTCTGAATCATCCACAACAGTAGATAGACTTGCCCTAGCAGAAAATTCTGAAGTAAATTTCCCCGTGCCACGACCAGATTGCACTACAGGTTTTTCACCTTTACCCCTGCCTTTTCCATCGTATATGGTACATCCGCTAAGTCCTATTTTTTTTAATTCTTCATTTAACTCCGGGATTCTTTCACTATGAACTATCGCTTCAATACGCTTCATATTTTCACATAAATATATAAAGAATATAAGGTTTTCAAAAATCTTCAAACAAATTAAAAATATAACTGCATTTTGTAAAATTAAAAAATTAGCATAATATTATGTTTTTAAATTAATATATCTGAGAATTGTAAACCTAGACAAAGACAATCAGTACGAAAAATCAGAAAACTCTAACGAAAAATGATTTCTAAACTAAAGTGGTGATTTTCACCATTAGATGCTAGTTGTTGCATCGCTTGTTTTTATTCCATTATATTGATACTGTATATGCGAACGTTAAATCAGAAAGTACAATATCTTTATGTTTATTATACAATTACTATTAATAGATGAGATCAAAGACGTAAAATTTAAAATAAAATAAATTGATCTGAATTTATTTAAATAAATCGATATCTAAAATATTTTTCATTTTATACAAAAATTCATCAAAAGTATTTTGATTCACTAGTTTAGTAAAACTGTTATTATCAAAACTCTGTGCAATTGTTGAATTATACATAGATTTTTGGAAAGATTGCTTTATTTTGTTTACCGAATCTGAAGCAGTTTCATTATTTGCCTGAATTTGTTTACTAATGTTTAAAGTATCGTTGCTAAGGTTGCCCTGTATCTTTGGTTCGATAGGCTCATTTTGCGTTATATTACTTTTATTTTTATCCAAAGTTAGACTTGAAGGCAATTCGTTCTCAAAACTGCTTTTTATAGAATCTTTACTTATGTTGGCGGTGTCACTAGTTAGCATATTTACAGTTTTTCCAATCATTCCATCTATTGAGCCAGATAAAACTTCATTTACTGCCTCAGTTATTGATGACGAGGCATCTGGAGAACTTAGGGTAGGTCGTGTATTTGGGGATGTTACGTTGAGTAGTGTATTTGGGGATGTTACGTTGAGTAGTGTATTTGGGGATGTTACGTTGGGTTGTGCACTGATTAGTCCATTGGTAGTATATAAGACAAAGCTGATGAGAGTTATGAGATAAGCGTGGTATAGCCTAAAAATTCTTGACACTTGAAAAAGTCAAGTAAATTACTAATAAATTATCAGGTTCACATGTTATGTCTTCAAGGTAAATAATAGTGATCCTGAGATATAAAAAATTGAATTTGACTCATTAGAGTACGTCATTTTGATATTTTATGATTATTGTAGTATATTGGCAAAAAGTTTTCTTATATGGAGAAATAGATCGACTGAAAAATCCAGAGCATAAATTGATTTTAGTTAGCAATCTTAATTTTCCTAAAATAAAAGTACCATATATCTGGCTTATTAAAGATTTCAAAGAAAACATTGTTCCTTTGTAACAAGTTCACTGTACTAGTTAAAATCATTAGAATCGAGTTGTTGAGTACGAAATGGAAATTACGTATAATTATGTTACTAATTAGAAATATTATGGGCTGTGTTCGGATATACAGATATGCAAGAAATAAAATAAGGCATTATTCCATTAAACGCCTGACATCTCCTTCCAATACACCAGATTCGTTGTGAAGTCTATCTATGTGTTTTGAAAGACCTTCTTTCGTATCAAAAGGAGAACCACAATACGCGCAACTGAACTTTGCCTTACTAGTATCCTTCACATATTCTATTGACTTGGTATCGATAATACAGACAGGTGTTCCATGAAGAACCTCATCTATAGCTGAAAGAGCAATTGTCTCCATTTTCCTGGAAATATCCTCACGAGAAATTATGCCGAGAACTGCAGAATATGCATGAACCATTAATTGTCTTACATTACGTTTATTCATAATTGTAAGAGCATCTTTTATTGTGTTTTGTGGATTGACTGCAAGAACCGGTGATGTCATGATTTCCCTAAGTCTTATCTTGGAAGGATTCTTGCCTTCAGACGTTACTTTATAAAGTATATCAGTTTTGCTTACCATTCCTACTACTTCTCCCAAATGGGTTGCAAGGACGCTGCGCTGGTTTCTTTCCTTCATTAGCTTTATTGCTTCATCCAGAGTCTTATCTGCTTCAAGTATAATCGCATTACTATTCATTAAATTTCCAACAGGCCATGAAAGAAGCGATGAAATGCTTTCTGAAACTAAGGCGCTTGTCATGAATCTATTAACAGGATGATATATTTATATATATCCACATTCGTTAAAATTTTTTTTAGACCAACATTGAATAGATATATCGAATGTAAAATAGGAATTCTATCCTATCAATATTAGGATCATTATTTGGTGCTCTTTGTAATTCTTTTTTGTTTTGCTTTACGAACTGTCTTTGGAACCGCCTTACCTAAAAAAGCCTTGAGTTGTTCAATATTTTCTTTATGGGTGGTTTTTCGCAAAGGATCAACTGGTATCTTTCTTTTTCTTGCGACACGCATATCTGTTACTCCTGATTGTACTAATTCATTCTTGGAGTAGCCTCTTCCCTGTCTGGTAATTAGGACGCCATTGCTTACTGTCTTGACTATTCCACGCTTTAAAATAGTCTTCATACTCTACAAAATTTAGAGCTCTAAATTAAAAGGTTTCTTGCCAATTAGTAGATATTATATAAGATTGATTCAGATTTTTCGATAAACTGGACGTCTGTGATGGAATCAACTTGAAATGGAAGTTAATCAACACTTGAATAAAATATATTATGTTTCAAAAAATCATTTTGTTCAAGGAGCTGAGCGCCGGGGTAGCTCAGCTTGGTCAGAGCGTTCGACTCATAATCGAAAGGCCGCGGGCTCAAGTCCCGCCTCCGGCACATAATTTTTAAAACTCGAAGGACATTTCCCAAAAAATAAAGAGATATTTATGCCATCCATTTTCTAACAATTAATTGTCAATCACCTTTGAAATTCTAAAACCACTTATAGATTTTGTCATGTCGTTTATATCCAGTTTAGGATATCCAGGGATTTTTTTCTTGATGATTCTAGAAAGTGCACTTATTCCCATACCAAGCGAAATCATTATGCCTTTTTCAGGTTTTCTTGTAAGTAATGGAACATTTGAACCAATTAGTGTTGTACTTGCAGGTACCTTCGGAAATCTTGTTGGTTCAATTCTAACCTATTACCTGGGAATAAAGGTTGGAAGAGCCTTCATATTAAAATACGGTAAATACATACTCTTTAGGAAAAGCCATCTTGAATTTACAGAAGAGCTGTTTCAAAAATATGGTGATAAAATTTCATTCTTTTGTAGATTGTTACCCGCGATAAGAACTTACATATCTCTTCCATGTGGCGTAGGCAAAGCTAATTTTATAAAATTTTCAATCTATACATTTCTAGGATCCCTTATTTGGAATTCAATGTTGACTTACGTTGGTATCCAATTTGGAAATAACTGGGAGAATATCGATAAATATGCAATATATCTTGATATAGTATCAGCATGTGTTATAGCAGGGTTTGTAATTTGGTTTGTTGCAAAAATTCGAAGACGAAATAAAAAGGAAACTGAAGTATAATCTTTCATAGATTGATGACTGAAAATACATTCCGAATGTCCAGAATCATTTTCATACACTTTCAAATTGTCGATAGATTAATTTATTGGTAAAATCAGTAACTAACCTTATCTGTACAATTGATGAACATAGGCATAATATCTGATACACATGATGACATGGTAAATCTAAAAAATGCGATAAAGATATTTAATGAAAGAAAAGTAAGTTATGTTATTCACGCTGGAGATTATATTTTCCCTGGAGTAGTAAAGGAATTTAAACACCTTAACGGCAAACTGATAGGAGTATTTGGAAACAATGATGGAGAAAAATTAGGCTTAATGAAAAATTTTCAAGAAATTGTTGGAGAGTTACATGGAGAGTTTGGACACGTAGAATTAGATGGTCTGAGAATAGGGATATATCATGGAACAAATAATAGATTAACCGAGGCTATTATTGCAAGTCAAATATATGACTTGGTGGTCTGTGGTCATACTCATATGAAACGTGATGATAAGATAGGCAATACACTAGTACTAAACCCTGGTTGCGCGCATAGTGATTTTCCAAATATTAATGGAAAGATTGAAACAGAACCATCAGTCATAATATTTAATACTTCAGATGAATCCTATCAATTCGTTAGAATTTAAGTCTATTTTGCATCATATTTTTATTCTCTTGATAGGTAAGGCTTTTTAAGAATATCATTCATATGGAAATCTAGCTTTTTATTCTGATTATTTTTACCCTTTCAAGAACTTTCCAATATTCGACTTCTGCTCCTTGTATAATTTTTTCTCTTATCTCATCTTCTACAGAAGAGGTTTCAAACATTTCGAATGTTTCAAGATCCATTACTTGAAAAGTTTGTCCAGAGATTGAAATGATTTGACCATTTCTCTTATCGATAAGTGGAACATCGACACTGGCAGAAACAGGAGATACCTGGCTATGCTTTGACCCATCGAAAACTGAAATAGCAGAAACTCTGGCTTTTGCTGAACCATGTTTCCCAGGCTTACTATGATCATATGATACTATTCTGCATGGTTCGTTATCTATAATAATATAGGATCCTACCTTTAGACTGCCCAAATCCATTGGTTTGCTCAATATTGGTCGAAAAAATAGAAAATTGCTTCATATTTAACGGTTCTGATCAGGACGAAATTATCTTAGCTTCTCCAATATAGAGAAGCTCACAAGATTACTTAGAGAAATCCCTTTCCTTGCAACATCCATTCTTGTTTTTTCGCAATAATTCTGGTCACTTTGATGAGTCTTTTTCCCTTCAATTTCTAATATTATAATATTGTCTGAGTGTGGAAAAACAAAGGGTAATCTTTTATTATTGATAAATTTTAGATTTCCTAAATTTGCACTCACAACCTTGTCCCTTCTTGCTAGAACAGCCGCAATATCTCTTATTTCATGATTATCATGACAATATCGTGTAAAATAGATCGAGACATAACTTACTTTTTCATGATGTCTTTCAAATAATTCTGATTCAATATTAAAGCAAAATAGAGAATTGTTTGGACTTTGATATTTTGAAATCCCTTCAACTATTTTATCCAGACCAATATATTTGACAAGAATATAATGATTTGAATTATTGGGAAAATACGGCTTACTCTCAAATGCAAATGTAGCCGTAGTAAAATACAAATCTTTAACAATATCAGAATTCTTCCAATACTCTATTAAAATTTGAGCGTTGTTATCTCTAGGATAGCAAACATATCTACAAGAGGGAATTAAAGTATTACTCAATTCTAGATCCGTATTTGGAGACTAATATTTATACCATTTTTATTTTGCCATTCAAATTAGTTTTTTGGGCAAAATTTAGAAATTCCAATAATTAGGCTATCAATTATTTTGTGCTGCGCGCTGTATGCCATAACGCAGTATCTACATTCTTAATTTTTCCCATATAGAATGGAATCATCATATAGCACAAACATGCAGAAAGTGCGCCGATGGGATTTCGTAATGCTACACGAATAAATTCTACAATTGCGGTTTTCAGAGTAAGCCGATTCTTAATTCTGCAGCCAAGATTTTGCAACTGACTGTGACCTTTTAATGCCCTTATTACTTGCGAAGAAAAATCGATAAATGTCTTTGCTGGCTTAAACAAGACAATTGCTTTGGGATTAAAAACTACCTCATAGCCCATTCCCAATACCTTACTTTGCATGTATAGGTCTATAGCTATTAGGCTGTCAGGAATAATGATCTTTTTAGCTATATCCGATCGTATTGATAGACCCCTTCCCATTACGGTGTATTCAGAAATTTGTCTTTTTCTTACTGATTCTAACCATTCATTAACAAAAATTGTACTCTGCGCCGGAATTCCTTGTTCTGGAATTGGTCTCGGATTAGAAGCGCATATACCAACATTATAATTGATTTTGTTAGCTAACTCCAATGTACAATTTGGATTTGGTGTCACATCTGCGTCATATAGCACAATTATTTCACCGGTAGCATTCCGAATAATATTGTTCCAGGCGTTTGCTGCTCCTCTTCTTGTTTTATTATGAAGAAAGACTATTTTTTTCGAATGATTTTTCATAAACTGCTCCACAATACTTGGAGTGTTATCAGTTGAATCATCTGAGATGATAATTTCGGTAAGATTAAATGAATTTAAATCTGAATAAATTATACTCTCTAAAATTGTTTTAATGTTCGATTCTTCGTTGTAAGATGGAATTCCAATGGATACTGTTGTCAAATTCTTCTCTAATTTACAAAATTACATATTTTACTTTTCAGATATTTCGATTAATAATACATCATAAAATCCATTCTTCGGGTACTCACAAATATGAATATATTTACAAAAAAGTTATAGAGTAATAATTGACATCTCAAGGTATCTCTCGTAAATCTATATTGAAAACGAGTAATCTGATTACTCCTATAATAGTAGGAACAAACTCAGTTTCGAATAACAATGACCTTCATGTCATGTCTGAGAAGAACCTAGTAGGTAGGCTTGAAACAATATTAGCTTTGCATTTGGACAAGATAATAATTTTTGGGATGCCCAAATTACATGATTCATCTGGATCGCAAGCATGGAATAAGAAAGGAATCGTTCAAAATACTCTGAGAACTATAAGAGAAAATTTTGATAAAAAAATCCAGATTATTGCAGATGTTTGTGTTTGTCAGTATAATCTATCAGGTCATTGTGGAATATTAAATCAAAATAACTATGTAGACAATGACAAGACCCTGGAACGAATGTCAAATATCGCGCTAAGCTATGCTGAATCAGGAGCCGATATGGTGGCCCCATCTTCAATGATGGATGGATTGGTGTTGTCTATTAGAAACAAACTGGATTATAACGGATTTAGAGATACTAAAATCATGTCATTTTCAAAACATTTTTCATGCCTTTATTCACCATTTCGCCTGACCGCATTTAAGAAATTTTCAAAAATTGACAAATCAACTTATCAAATTGGAAACTCTAATTCAAGAGAAATATTGAGAAAAATAGAAATGGATTTACTTGAAGGGGCGGACATAATAACGATAAAACCCTCATTAGGTAATTTGGATTTGATAAAGAGAATTGTTGAGATGGTCAATTGTAAAATAGCCGTTCAACATGTTTCTGGAGAATATGCCATGATAAAAGCTGCATCACGCTGTGGACTTATCGATGAATATGAATGGACGATTGGATATTTTGCTTCTATGATTAGAGCAGGGGTAAACGTGATAATATCATACGGAGCTGAAGAAATAGCTGCCAGTTATAGAATACGCTAATTTTTTATGAATTGTGAATTCAAAATTGTAAGAAATTGTGTTCTAACTTATTTTTTTTGCTGGATAGCATTAATAACGCCTACCTGACCTGGTCTGGATACTACCCTTGCCAGTCCTAATTCAGTTTCTATTAATGTACCTTTAGTAATTACTCCTCTTCTTTCGTAATCTTTATTGGCTGTATTCTTGATAACTCTCAATATTTTTGATTTAGTAGTTTTCTTCTCCTCGAGATTTGAAACATTTGCAAATTCGACAGTTTTGAAAGCTATCTTGTTATTATCTCCACGTACTCTTCTTGTCACCTTCACATTACTTCCAACAATGGCCTCATTTGGATATCTATCTATTTCGTATTTGCGTCTACTACGCATGGCAATTTTTCTACCGCCGGTGTGTTTTCGCCCAGATAGATTTTCTATAGACTTTTTCATTTTTGCATCATAAATGAAATTGATCCATATTAAGAGGTTTTCTATTAAGAAATAGTCAATATAATTTCACTTTACAATCATTTTGCTTTTGAGTACGTTGAGGTCATTTATTCCGAAATATTCTTGAAATTTTCTACTGGTTCTATATATTTTCATTCGTCCTAAACGCTCCGATTCAATAAACGAATGAGCTCTCAACTCTTTAAGATGGGTGTAGACCTGACTTCCACGAATCTGAACGAGCCTTCTCGATGTAATTGGTTGTTCATATGCAATAAATGATAATGTTTTCAGGGCACCGACTGGAATTAAAGGTTGTTGAGCAAATCTTCGAATTAAAGGCATGTATACAGGCTTAACTTGAAAGACAAATTTTTCGTCATCGAGTTGTGCTATCTCCAGAGCAGTCAGAACACTTTGCGTTTTCTTTATCAGTTCATTTAATAATTTGACTATTTTTTCCTTAGAATTAATCCCCGCTGCCCTCATCAAGTCATTAATTGTTAGTGGCCTACCAGCAGCATACAGCGCTGCTTCAATTCTAGCACTGATTTCACCGTCCGGAAGTGACTGAGGCACCTCTGTTTAAGTAATTACACTTCGTTAATCAATCTTTTCGTTTAAGGAAATTAATATTTCGTCACCGTTTTGTTCAAGAAATATCTTCCTTTTCATGGCTAGATATAGTATTGCAATAAAACATCTCACTACTTCAGTTGAATTCATTTTTAATGTAAGATTCTTAAATTCTACACGTTTGTCGGCAGTTACGATATCATAAATCATATCCTCATAAGATTGTAAAATCTTCTCAAATTTTACTATATATTCATCAAAGTTGAACGTCTCTACAGATTCTAAATTGAGTTGATTCCTCCTAGGTCTTGGATTTGCTAGTCCATTAATCATATTTTCCAGTACATGCAATAATTCTTCTAAAGTGACGGGATAAGTAGGCTCTATTCTAAAAGGAATTTCTAATGGCTTCAAATTTGGAATGGGTCTTATGTCCACTATTTCAATTCCCTTTTTGGTCTTGGAGATCTTTTCTAGTCGTAAAATGCTCTCTACCTTTAACCGATAAATTAGTGAAGAAGATAATGCGGCTATACCGCACATCCTAAGGTCTTTTTTTCCACTATTATTGATTAATTTCAATAGCATTTCTAATAGTAACGAAAGATCTATTTCCCAAACATCTTTCTTTGATAATACAGAGGGATTGAAAAGTAAATCAAGTGGCGGTTGGGAAATACTCTTCTTGGTTGTTATGTCCGCTTCTGACATGTATGGTTAGAACAGGTTTTTAATAATATTAATTGGTATTGTCTAATAATATTTAGAGTTACTATAAAATTATGTTAGGAAGGTCGGAAAAACATTCAAAAGTCCCTGTTTTGTAAGTTAAAAAAAGTGGAGAGTGTTATGGTCGATGGCTTCAAAGAAAGAGATAAGGGAAAAAGAAAATCAAGAGCGGCTTGCAAATGCTATCAACACTTTGGACAGTATTGCTAGAAATAACAACATTCAAAAAAATATTAGAAATATTGTAAGAGAAATCTTGTCGGGGATAAAGGACGAAAAAAATGGATCTATTTCTGTTAGGGCGGCAAATACCATAAGTATGCTAGATAATGTGACGCAGAATCCCCAGATGCAGTCTCACATACGGACATTACTGTGGCAGGTAGTTTCAACATTAGAAAGTATAAGAGAATAGAAAGCTCATCACTCAAATCAAGTAGAATCAATATTCTTGGCCTGCTTTAATTGAGGTGGAAGTTTTTCAAGTTTATGAGTAGGATTAGCAAGATAATGTCTAGATGCACCTTCTCCACTGAGTACAATATTACAATTAATACATTTGTATCTTATAGCCAATTACAGTTATAGTTATACGCACATATCTAAAAAGATACTGAACAAATTAAAGAATTCAACTCCATTTTGACGTGCTCTGAACAGTATGGCTGATCAGCCCAGATGCCCATTATGCGACTATGAATAGATTAGCTATGTTAATCTGAATTTATGTTAAATGATTAATAAAAGTGCAAGAATTCTATTTGATAGTTAAGCTCGTGTCCTATAGGCTTAATCGGATTCAAGCATTAATGCCCAAATATCCGCACTCAATTACCCTGCCATAAACTTAACTCATTCTGTAATTGCTATCTCAGATTACAGTCTTGAACTTGAGAGTAATATTCTATCCTATATTCTTACCAATAATAGGACCGGTAAGATCAATTTCTGAGCTAGTTCTTAGCCCTAATCTATTTTGAATGAATGTAATTATCTCAATCTAATAATTTCTCGATTATCCGGAACAATAGATCTAATCTTAAATCTAGAGAAAATGTTACTAGCTACATTTTCTGATTTCGATTTTTCACCATGATTAACCAATACTCTTTTTGGCTTTATCCTTGCAGTAAAATTCATTATCTGGTTGAAATCACTATGGCCACTGAATCCATCAATTTTTTGACTTGCGCATCTGATTGGAATGACTTTAACCTTGCCTTTTTCATCTAGCATGCTGATGTCCATTAACCCGCCATCTATAACTCGTCGTCCTAAAGTTCCGTTTATTTGGTAGGAAACAAAAATTATATTATTTTTCTTATCTGGTGCAATCTTTTTAAAGTATTCAACCGATGGTCCCCCTTCCAACATTCCAGAAGTAGCCATTATGACGCTTGGATTTTCGTCATTAAATACGTCCTCTCTTCTATCATATCCATTAATAATTGTAAAGTATTCTGATTGAAATGGATTCACCCCGTTGGATACCGATTTTCTGACATCAATACCAAGATAGTGTGCATAGGACATATGTATCGCACTGGCTTCTGATATCATTCCTTCAATAAATACTGGTGCCTCCATCAGACGTCCTTCTCTCATTTCTTTATCTATGACCAACATTATTTCTTGGGCTCTTCCAACTGCAGGAACAGGAATCAATACTTTTCCGCCAGCAGATAATGTCTTGTTGATAGCATCCGCAAAGGTTTTGTAAACTACTGATTGATCTGGCATTATATCGATTGTATTTCCATATGTACTTTCAGTTATCAAAGTCTCTACTCTAGGGTATACAGAAACAGCGCTATCCAATAGTTGTGTTCTAGCATATTTGTAATCACCGGAATAGAGAATATTATGAGTGCCAAATACATTAATATGTACTGTAGCACTACCCATTATATGTCCAGCATTGTTGAATGTTATAGTGATATCTGGCGAAATATCTGTAGGTTTCCCATAGGGTAACGTTATACAGTGTTTAATAACTTCGTTTACATCTCTTGTTTCGTATGGTAAAAACGTTCCATTGCTTTTCGATATCTTTACGGAATCGTATTGAAGTAGTGTCATCAAAGGAAGAGTAGGTTCGGTACAGTAAACTGGACCCCTATAACCAAATTTGAATAGTGTTGGTAAGAATCCCTGATGATCTATATGTGCATGACTTATAATTACCGCATCTAATTCATCCAGATCAAAATTAAACCAGTCTAATCGTGGATACGCTGAAATTCCTAGTGGTTCGCCAGGATTAATACCACAATCTAGCATTATCTTGCTTTCTGTAGTTACAACAATAAAACATGACCTTCCAACTTGTTTAACTCCACCCAGGCAGAAAATTACTATTTCTTCTTTATTTCTAATTTTAGATTTAAGATCAGTAATTTCTGATTTTTTTTCACTTGAGTGATTGAAGAAATTTAGGTTAGAATCATTACTTTCCAAAACCAGTGGTGGTCTGAAAACTCTTTTGCCCAATGACTGTAAGAAAAGACTTCTTTCTTTTGCAGAACTTTTTTGAGTAGAGTGAATTATGTTCATACTACTTGATTGAATGTGTGGGGAACGTAACGTATGAGCTATCCAGCCAGTTGCCTGAGCGATCTCGATTACCATATCTGCATCTATTGATTCAGGATGATTTACTTCCAGAACTACTTCGCCTGTGGCATCATCACAGAATACAGCAGAAATTGTAACGTCATTTGGTAATATCTTTATCACTGTTGATCTTGTTTCGTCTTCAGATAATCTAATTGAGGGATCAGTTCTTACAACAAACCTTTTTTTAACATTCTTCGAGAGCGACGAAAGATAATAAGTCAATTCAGTTAATGAAAATTTTGGATTTAATGTATAAAGAGCAACATATGGTCCTTCAAATCTTATGTTTGTTATTTGTGATTCTTTTGGAATCGATTTCAGTATTATATCTTTGAAGAATTCTTCGTCAGTTTTTTTTGTACGCTCAAGGTGACTAGAAGATAGACTATGTTGCCTAACTTTGTTATTGTTCCCTAGTGTAGAAATACCCTCATCTACAGAATTATTACCGAAGTTTTCATTACTCACTTTAACATTCTTCTAGATACTCGGTCTGATTTTCTATTATCCAATAGTGATAATCAAATACTATCACAACTCGATATAGCAAGTTCATTAAAGTCCATACCGGTTGTATCCACAATGAAATTGAACTTCTCTATTAATATATATTTTGGAAAATATTTGCATTTTCCTGTTTATTATTTTAGAAAGGCAAGTATGGCAGAAATATCGCTAATGCTACAATAATGATCATTGTCATAGAAACAGCTGATGAGATATTTTTGAGACGATTCTTATCAATTTTGGATCTACTCTCAATAAGTGAGCCGTACAATTGACCTCCGTCCAAAAATGCAATAGGAAGGGCATTGAATATTCCAAGATTAAAGTTGATAAACCATAGCCAGAATAGTGTGTTTGCAATCACGGGAAATGATGAACCAAAAATATTCGATTCATATTTTGGTGCCATGAAATCTGAAAATGGTACAAATTGCTCAGCTAACGTTGGCGGTGGAAGTATTGGAACTAGACGATTTATATCAAAAGTAAAATATTTTTTGTATAATTCGAGAGCCAATTTGGGATCTAACGACACCATTGCTGTTCTGACACCAAGAATGGGTTTAGTAGGGTCGGTATCGGCAGGAATAGACAGTGTTTCCGATATTTTATTTCCCTTTGCATCCTGCCATACAATTGAAGTTTGTTTACCAATACTTGATCTTAATGTCTGCAGTAAATCGTTTTGACTACGTATTTCATTTTGTCCAATCGAAAGAATGCTGGACCCTTGTGTCAGACCAATCTTCTCTGCTAAAGATCCATCTGTTACACTAATTATTTCAAGTCCGTTTTTTGGGATATCGGGTGTAGATATCGGTGTTAAGGTGGATAATACCACAAATAGCATGGCCAGTGAAGCTGCAGCAAAGATCATATTGTTTAGGGGACCTGCCGTAAGGACTGCACATTTCTCCTTTAATGATGCTTTAGTTAATCCATCCTTGTCAAGATTAACAAAAGCTCCAACTGGAATTATGAGTACAAAAGCAATACCCGTTGATTCTACCTTTATTCCGTAAACTCGCGCAACAATCCCATGTCCTGCCTCATGGATGAACACACTTATTATTAGAGCCACTAAAGTGTAAGTTAAAGGTAGAATTGGATTTATTATGGGGATAAGAAGATTGCCTCGAAGTCCTATCTCCTTTGCATTCTCTCTCACAGAAACATTCGAAATGATATTTGATATTCCGCTAATAATTAATAATATTGCTATCGCGGTTATTGCAGGCATTATATATGTATTAGCTCTCGCGTATGCTTTTGCCGTTCTGGTCTTTGCTATATA
>Ga0209886_1000016_pt1 | contig 47938 bp, 54 predicted proteins | sample GWRWN2_40_50_FD_187229 | JGI IMG/M metagenome (GOLD analysis project Ga0209886, IMG submission 187229) | Riverbed sediment microbial communities from areas with no vegetation in Columbia River, Washington, USA - GW-RW N2_40_50 (SPAdes)... | ecosystem: Environmental > Aquatic > Freshwater > River... | reverse complement strand
ACAATGATTCTACATGGACACCTTCACGCATGAGGATATCTGCTAACGATACTCCTGCTGTCAAAATCTTTACACGCACTTCACCAGCACGTGGTTCTGAAATTTCTTCCTCAATGAGCTGAAGATTTTCGGGGCCTCCAAATTTGGATACGATAATACGCTTGTACTTCACTGTTTGGATGTCGCTCCTTTAACAGTATTGATGATAAACATAGGCGTGTGAAGGAGTTGCCTCCTATTTACTTCCTCTTCTTTTAGCTCTTGCGAGTGTGCCCAGTGAATTGCCTATCAAATTTCACAAATATGGATTTACCTGTTTTATGTATAATGAATTAATCGTTTACCTGTATTTTAACTCTAGAAAATATGAAATAGATGTCATTTTAATAAAACAAATAGAATAATTAGATTCTTATGCAATCCGTTATTTTGGAACGGTGCCATGGTTTAAACCTAGTTTTTTGGTTGCAGTCTTTACAACGCAAAACCTCTTTTGGATATTTCAATTCGCAGGTAGAACAATAATTGAAATAATTATAGTCTATCCTTCTAGCAACTGGCTTTACCTTCTTCTCCTTCTTTATTAATCCACTCAGCATCTTATTTGAGAAAAGTCACTTCTATGTAACTTATTTGTTGCTCTAATAGAATATCGATTCGCCTTTTTCATATAATTTGCCATATAACAGACTTAGGATTCTGAACCTTATTCCATCATGGTTCAATATCGTTTCAGACCATTCTTCATTTTTGAATAATTAAACATTTCAACTTTTCAAATAGTTCAGTTCACGCTGAATTCCTAAATTAGTTTACAATTGCTATTCTTCTATCAAAACTACTATGTTTTCCAGAAGGAAATCTTCGCTTACCTTTAAAAGTTCTATCAGTGACAACAATGTTGGAAACTTTATTCAACTTTACACGTCTCCAGTTAGGAATTCCGTCACTGGAACTGCCTCCACCAATTTGATAGACTAGTAGTTCGTACTTTCCGTCTAGAGTACCATAAACATGTGGCTCAGCGACTCTAAGATAGCCATCATAGTTAAACTCAATTATTTTCTTTTCGGCTATTGCATTTATGATTAAATTATCCAATGAAATATTACTATGCTGAAAGGTTAATTTATTCATAATTATCAACATACTTTTGGACATCTCTTTCCAGGTCAAATGGCATTTCAGAAATCAATTCTAGTTTAGCTTTTTATTAGTCTATATTGGGAATGAATTGCTATTCACCAAGTGATTAAAGAATTTGACGGTAACCAGCATTTAATCTATGATATTCATTAAAAAGGTAATAAGGAACAAAAAAATAAGAATTTGTGGATGAGTTCTAGCAGTAGCATTACTTTTTACGGTGGGGTTCATGAGATAGGAGGCAACAAGTTTCTAGTGGAAGACAAAGGAACAAAGATATTCTTAGACTTTGGAATGCAAATGGGTAAAGCTAATCAATATTTTGCTGAATTTGTCAATCCCAGAATGTGTAATAGTTTGGGCGATTTATTTGAATTCGAATTACTTCCAAAGATTAAAGGATTGTATAGACGAGACTATGCAAAGCATATGGGCTTTGATGGAAATGAGGACACAGAAATAGATGCAGTCATACTAACTCACGCTCACGTAGACCATGCTGCGTATATTCATTATCTGAGACCAGAAATACCAATTTACTGTTCGGAGGCCACCAAGCTAATCATGCAAGCATTCCAAGATACTGGGTCGTCAGAAGAATATGTTACTTATAAAGAGAACTTTAAGATAACCAGAAAGAGTAATGGAGAAGTGTCAAGGAATAGAGGGAATGATAACAAACTTCCACGCAAAATTGTAACATTTACAGAAGCTAAGAAATTTTCAATTAATTCCATAGAAGTAGAGCCAATTTATGTAGACCATTCGCTTCCAGGAGTATGTGGATTTATCTTTCATACTTCGAGAGGTTCCATTGGCTACACTGGGGACATTCGTTTTCATGGAAGAAGAGAATCAAGTACTAAAGATTTTATAGATAAGTGTAGCAATTCTGACATAGATATATTACTATGTGAAGGAACTCGCATTGCTGAGCAGTTTTCCCAAACTGAACTGGATGTGGAGAGCAACGTTAGAACCATTATACAGAAGACCAAGAACTTGGTAACATGCACCTACCCAACAAGAGACCTTGACAGAATGCTCTCATTTTATCTTGCTTCTAAAGAATCTGGACGCAATCTTGTAATAGATTTAAAACAGGCGTATATACTAAAGCTATTCAATCAATCAGAATTTCTTAAGGACGTTTATCCTAGCCCCAAAGATAATGGAATAAAGATATACAAACCAAGAAAGTCATGGGGACTGATAGATAAGGACATAAATTTCTGGACCAAAAAGGTTCTACTAGGAGATTATGATAATTGGGCTGATGAATTTCTCGACTATGAGAATTCCATAGACCATCGAGATGTTTCATCCCATCAGAATGAAATGGTATTTTATTGCAGCGACTTTCAGCTGCAAGAACTGATTGATGTAAGACCAAAAGAGGATTCTGTTTATATCAGGTCATCTACTGAACCATTTGATGATGATATGAGACTTGACCAAGAAAGAGTGAAAAGATGGCTTTTACATTTTGGTTTACTTAAGAAAGAGGTAGATTGGAATCATATTCATGTTTCAGGCCACGGCTCAGGTGACCAAATCAAGAGGATAATCGAAGGCACCGATTCGAAAATACTTGTACCAGTACATACGGAGCACGAGGAATTTCATAAAAAATGGCACCCACAAGTCAAGGAAGTTCAATTGAATGGCTCCATAATACTGTAGTGTGATTTCTTTATCTTGACAAAAAAGTGTCTTCCATTCCCCACAATATCAATTCTAATATCAGATAGTCATTGTTAGTTAATTAGAGTGCAACAAAGATTTTACTCCAAGTTCAATGTCAGTTGGGAAGATAATCTAACTGAACCATCAAGGTGAACTTCCACGATTCCTACATTATTTCTAATCCACTTAAACCATGATACAATAGTCGAAGTACGTCTCCCGATTGTAGCACCGGTCAAGGGTGAGTATTCCCGTAATATTTGTTCAATATCACTCCTAGATACAACATGATTTTTGTCCACTGAGATTTCCAGGAATACTTTATTGATAATTTTAAACTCGAGTAGAAGTTTACAAATATGTGATGACTTCCTTTGCGGAGGTAAGTTTAAAAATTCTTCTCCCATATCTGTGAGTTTAAACTTGTCTCCCTCCTAACTAACCCAAGTATCTTAGCAGCATCTCCGTAGTAGTTGCTTTGACGATAACTAAAATCAAATGCTTCTTTTATCTTCTCCGCTGTATCATAGCCTTCAAAAACTCTTAAGGGAAATTCGATTATCTTATTAACATCATCAGCTTGTGGAATTTGAATTTTGGTTTCATCCGCAGTAACCTTTTGATATTCTTTAATTGAAATGGCTTTAGTTTCCTTAATTTGGTACCGATTAAATCGAACCAACTTTATTGACTCAAAATCATCATAAGGCTTGAAATCGTATTCCCAAAATAAGTAGCTCTTAGTAGTTGCCTCGAAGCAAAAGAAAAAATTCCTGACTCGCTTCTTCTTGCCATAGTAAGTGCGATAAGGATAGTATACTTGTCTTATATTAAATGAAGAAGGAACTCCTCTTTTTGCTTCAAATAAAATGATTTGGTCTGCATCCTCAAAGCAAGCATCTACTTCTATTTGAGCACCTACTACTTTAATTTCTGAATCATTTACTTTAAAAGCAAAAGTGGGTGTGCCTCTTTGTCCTGTGACGTTGAGATAATATCTTTCGTTCCGCATAATTCAGATATCAAACCACAATTAAACGCGTAAGATATTTAGATTCGCTTTCTACATCAGAAGAAGATATTGGAAATAGTTTATCCGTATTATATATAATGGTTTTACTCTCGATTGATTCAAGTGAATGATATCCTTTTCCTTTTACAATAACATATTCTTTTGTGCTTAGGGGTAAGAGAAAAAGACTGTTATCTCTAAATATTTGTGGTAATGACTCTAAAGTATCCATCTTTATCATTAATCGGGGTTCTCTCTTTGTTCTGATTTGGTCGGCAGTAACGGGTTTCTTAAGACTGGTAAGGTAATCCAACACATCGCTCTTGGAAATATCTTGAAATGACTTGTGATTTAGATAAGTTGATAATCCAACTAAACATTTTATTTTGCCTTCTTTAGTAGATTCTTTTATATTAATTTCATTTTGTTCAGCAATAATATATTCACAAATTATATTTGCATTATGGGGACTCCTTTGAGCCATCTTTCTAAGCAAATTTGCAATGTATGGTCTCTGATACTGAGTTATGGAAATAATCTTTCTATCCAGCTTTACTATTCTATCTTTAACCTTACTTGTTTCATGCTGAAGTGTCAAACCAGACCTCTACCTCTTTTGAAGCTTTTATCATAGAAAGTGTGCTGATTGAATCTATTAGGTTTGCGTACGAACCCAAGACTATAGCGCCGGGAGTGGGACTCGAACCCACGAGTTCTTGCGAACATCAGCTTACGCATCCGTTTTCATAATTTTGATCTCGAGGCTGACCCCTTTTAGGGAATCTTGTATTTATCTTACCTAGCTTGGGTACCCCGGCAATGGATTAAGCGTTGATAATCTTTATAATTCTATAAATATTAAGAGTTATTGACTTTATTTATAAACATCAAAAATTATATAATCAATAACATAACAATACTCCGAACTAACTATGTTATCAACAACTGAAATTAAATACCCATCTCCAAATCAAATGAAAACACTAACTTTAACAGATTTAGTAATAATGAATAAACTATCAGTCTCTTTGAGAGAACAAATTAAGAAATATGTTGATATTGATCCATTTACCACCCATGATCCATTTCAAGAAAATGATGATTATGAATACTCTGTTATTCTAGATAAAACCAATACACATAGAGTAATCTCTATAATAGCTACAAAAAAAGAATTTAATCCTCAGTTGCCCTGGCATTCTATACTTGGCAATCTCTTAACACGCCTACCCATATCAAAGACAGAAGCTAGCGCATTAAAATATGAATTAATGCCAAAGGACACTAATAATTTCTATTCTTTCAGACAGTCAACAAAAATTGTTGGATATATTATGTTTGCATTTCAAATATGTGGTTTACACCAATAATTTTCAATATAGCAAGAAATGTTCATCACTTCATAACTTCAAATAGGATACTTTAATGTACATTGTTGAAATTTTATGCATTGGCAATGAGTTACTATCCGGGATAACCTTAAATACAAATGCTCATTGGATATCAAAAAAAATTACCAAAATTGGCGGTTACATAAGAAGAGTGGTAGTAATCAGAGATGATTTAGATGAAATTAAGTTGACCTTAAGAGATTCTCTTAGTAGGAAACCCAATTGGATAATAGTTTGTGGAGGATTAGGTCCAACGTATGACGATAAAACATTACTAGGAGTTGGTAAATCATTGAAAAAAAGATTGATATTAAACAAAATTGCATTAGGTATGGTAAAAAAAAGTTATAAAAATAGACACCAAAATGTGAAAATAAATAATGCAAGATTAAAAATGGCAATAATTCCAAAAGGGTCGACTCCAATTCAGAATCCTGTCGGTAATGCTCCTGCAGTATTACTTACTGTTGATAAAACACGAATAATATGTTTACCAGGTGTTCCAAATGAAATGAAAGCAATAGTTAGAAAAAATATTATACCTCAAATAAAACGAGAAATAGGCAACTTTACAATACGAGAAATTAACTACTATGTTCAAGGAATAAGTGAGGCTATGATATCATCCAGATTAACAAAAATAGTTACATCCGCACCAAGAGATAGGTTATATTTAAAAACTCATCCACAAGGCTATATCGATAATATTCCTACGATAAGAATTCAAGTAGTTTCAAAGGGAGATAAGATAGAAGAAGTTAAACATATAGTCGATAAAGTTTCAAAACAGCTTTTAGCAGAAATTCGAAAAAATAATGGAAAAATATTAAAAAAATAATAACTTTAGGAGATTATATAATACATCACACCATATCAAAATGACATTAAAATTTGACCAAATCTAACCAAAAAACAACGTTCTTCTAAATTAATGAAAATTGGTAAATTATAAAAATATTATCGAATTATTAGAAATTTACTTTAAATAGGAAATACTATAATTAGTATTATAGGATAATAAAAGTGACCAACTATTGACAAATAAAAATAATATGATCAATCCAGAAAAAGTACTTTCTCAAACATTAGATGAATTGCGAATAACGGACAATAAAATAAAACAAAATACCTCCTTATTGGTGAAAAATCTGGAAACTTCGAATAACGATGAATTTTGGATAAATATTATGAAAGGAATAGTTGTAATATGCGATGAAAATAAATACGTTTTTTCAAAAGCTGAACTTTGTGATTTTCTAACGATTGGAGCTAGAGGCTTGGGCAATAAAAAATATGAAACGATAGTGAACCCAGAAAACCAATTGATGAATAAAGTTGTTTGCGATGCAATATTTAGTATATACAAAGACATAATGGCGAATTATGATAATGTAGATAGTGATTTAAAATATTATTATCCAAAAATTATTCTGAATATTATTTCAATAATTCGAAGAGGTTCTGATATTAGTGGCGAAAAGGTAAATCTTTACGGATTAGAAAGATATTATTTAAAAAATAAACATGATGTAGTAGATAAAAAATTAGATATCTCTGAATCCATTGTCGACGTCGTCCAAAAAACTGATAATGGAGATGAAAAAAAATCAAGAGAAGTTTCTTCCTTACAGAATGTGATATCTGTTTCTGTGAAGGAAAATACATTAAGCAAGAAAGATCTTGTCAGTAACCTTAGTGTTATTACCGGAAGGAAGAAAAATGAACTCAATGAATTGCTGACAAAAATACCAGAACAAGATTACAAGAAAATAACAGATCTGTGTGTAAATTATAGTAAATTACAAAAATATTCAAAACTCGTTGGAACGGAGGAGTTTAGTCACCAAATTGAAAAAGAATTAGGAAGAAAATTCAATGATAGACAACTTCAACATGCAACAATTTCAATTAGAAAATTAAAGACCTATGTAGAAAATGTGTTAGATGGTAAATTCATTCCACATGGTTCACATGGAATAAATCATGTCAAGCACAATTTAGAATATGGATATCAATTAATGGGATTAATCGAATACAGAAGAAGAAAGTATTCTAATTCATATAATAAAAATTAGACATAGACTCTATTTTAAAGTCATAATGTCATTTACTGTAAGTTTGATCCTTCGGAGATATCTTCTGCTTTCTCGCCATAAAAAATAACAGCAATCCAAACATTATCAAAACTATGGCAAGACCTTGAGCTCCTCCTCTAGGGATCATGATTATATAAAAAATCGCAAATAAAAGACAACTAACACCTTGAAAAAAATACTTCAGTGCATCATCGAGTTTAAATTTTTTCCCAATAAAACCTATTGCAAAGAATACTACTATTGGATAAAACGTGAGTAGAATGTATTGATCAAAATCGACTCCATTATGAGGCAAGAAGATTATTTTCCATATAGAATTAAAACAAATATCTATGTTTCCTTAACATGAAATCGCAAATCATTTATTTCTACTGCAACTTTCCTTTCTATTAATGATCTTGCATTCTCAAAAGGTAAAATCGCAACATCCTCCTTAATGAATGGACCATATTTTGCCATATCAACCCCCATAAACTGGTCTGTCGATTCCAAAAATCTTATAATAATCATTTTGGACCTTATGATTCTTGATATGGATTCCAAATTATTCACATTCCCATTAATTAAAGATTGTACAATCAAATCCTTTCTTTGTGATACTTTTCTTTCTTCTTCAAAAATATATTTCTCTTCATCAGTTAATTTAGAATAATCATCCGTAGATAATGAAGGGTAGGGCAAATGTTTAGCGTAAGAATTTTCCAAAAGTTTGTGGGTTCTTAATTCGATCAATGATTTTGTAGATAATATTAATAATCTAATGAATTCGTTGTGTACCTCTAATTCTAGATCTTCATATTTTTGGATAGAAAGTTCCTTTATTAGCAGTGCAATTTTCCTATAAACATCAGATGATAGACCTTGGATCTTTGGAATTTGGGTTTCTTTTTTTAGAAGTTCCAAGATAAAATCTAAGTCGATCTTTTTTTCTGAATTATTCTTGCTGTTGCTATTATCGTCGATTTCTGCCAATAATTTCTACCTTTCTGGTAATTTCTATATTTAAATACCACTTTATTAAAATTTTAATTCAGTAAAATTTTCTATTGTATAATGAAGTTTCCAAACCGAAGTTAAAGCATTTATTATCTCAATTTAAAACTTAATTATGAGAATAATATAATCGGTTCTGATTGCCTTATAAAATAGTTAATGGAAAAATTGAACCCCTAACGTACACAAGTGATGATGTATTACTTAAGATAGAGAAAGACGGAATAAAATTTCTTGATTTACAATTTACTGGACTATTCGGCAGATTTCATCATACTACAGTAGCAGCTAATATGTTAAGAAAGGACGATTTTAAAGATGGATTACCAAAACTTGACGGTTCCTCAATAAAAGGTTTCACAGAAATTCATGAATCCGATTTAATCATTAGACCCGATCCTTCCACATATGCGATTATTCCATGGATAGAAAAGTATCCCACAGCCAGACTCATATGTGATATTCTCTTGGGCGGTGAAAAGAGACCGTCCTTCCCGGCCGATCCACGTGGAATTGCTCAGAACGCCGAAAAATACGTGAAAGAAAACGGTTATGATATTTCATACTGGGGACCCGAGGTCGAATTCTTTGTTTTTGATAAACTTCAAGTAAATACATTAACCTCATTTCATAGTCAGAGCTATGAAATAACTTCTCGTGAAGCTCCATGGTCGACAGAAAATGTTGGTTATACTCTCAGACTAAGGGAAGGATATCTACCAAGCCCACCAGGCGACACACTCATGGACTATCGTCACGAATGTGTGGATGTTCTCAGTTCGAGTTTCGGGATAATTTGTGATGCTCATCATCATGAGGTAGCAACTGCAGGACAATGTGAGATAGACATTCGTTATGATAGCCTTGTTAATACCGCTGATTCAGTTCAAAGCTACAAGTACATTGTCAAGAATATTGCAAAGAAACATAATATGATAGCAACAATGATGCCCAAACCAATCGCATTGGATAATGGTTCTGGAATGCATGTCAATGTAAGTCTTTGGAATAAAGGAAAGAATCTATTTTATGACCCAAATGACAAATATGCCGAGCTATCTCAAACTGCAAGATATTTTATTGGTGGAATACTAGATCACGCAAAGGCTCTTGCGGCTATCGTTGCTCCTACTACAAATTCATATAGAAGATTAATCCCTGGGTATGAAGCACCGGTTTATATCGCCTGGAGTACGGGTAATAGATCAGCAATAATTAGGATTCCTGCCCATTATAAGGGAGAAAAATTTGCACATTTGAAAAGAATAGAATTTAGGGCACCAGATCCATCATGTAATCCATATTTAGCTTTTTCTGCAATAGTTGCTGCTGGCCTTAATGGAATAAAAAAGAGGATTGAAACAAACGATCCCAAGATAGAAGATCATGTTGACGCAGATATATTCAAGATGACTGACGCTGAAAGAGAACAACACAAAATTAAACAATTACCAGCAAGCTTAAGAGAATCGATTGAAGAATTAAAATCCGACTCAAACTTCTTGAAACCAATATTTAGTAAACATGTTATTGAACGAATAGTTGACGATGCCGCAAAACAACACATGGAATTGGCTGTTCGCCCTCACCCACATGAATTTACCATGTATGCTGATGTGTGATCAATATAGTCTCTGCATTTTTATTTTTCTTGCCAGAAAATAAACTTGTGATAAATTAATAATGTTTTCATAATGGGACCTCCATATGAGAATAACATTATAAAATCCATCATTACATATTTTGTTCCTATTATTTTTATCAAACTGGATTATCATCATTATTTATCTATGTGCGAGTATGGAGGGGATGGGATTCGAACCCATGACCACCTGCGTGTAAGGCAGGTATCATAACCAGTCTAGACCACCCCTCCATGAATTTGAATTCCGGGTAAACAAAGTATAATATTCAGGGGCTATTTGAATTAAACAAAATAATCACATGTTTCCAAATTAAGTATTTTTAATTCTAATTTAATGCATTCAAACTTTTATTAGACTGGTTAGCTAATTCACTAGTCATGTCATTTGGCGTTGATACACTAGGAGGTTTGACAGAAAAACTAAAACAATTAGTAAATGACACCCAAAACCATTATGAATCGCTCATTGATGATACTCAACTTTACAAAAAAGGGAAAATTAGCGAAAAAGAATTTTTTGGAAAAATTGCAAGATATATGATATCTTTATCTGCACTAAATTTTTTAGCCATTAGAGTTTTATTGGAATTGAAATCTGCAGCTGATAAAGGCTCATCAATAAAGAGTCCTACTGGTGGAATTGCACAGCCTGCATCTGGTTCTGGATTTGGAATTAATGCCTTTGTAGATAGTAGTGGTGGTATTGGCAACAAATCATCAGTCAATGATCAATATCTACTACCAGAACCTGATCAAATGATCGAACCAAAATTCAAACCTGTTGATATAACAGTTAAATCAGAAAATAAAAATTCAAAAAAGAATTGCGTCAATTGCAAATCATCTATTTCTCTAACAGCTAAATTCTGTCCCAAGTGTGGAAATTCGCAATAATTAAAAACTCCGTTTTGTTTTAATTTATTATGGAGATCTTCAATGGGAGAGCTGCTACTGAAGAGTATATGTCCACACATACCCTAACTTTTTCAACACCTGAAATGACATTAAAAAAATTTGCATTGTGGTTAGGCGACCAAGTTAATGTTCCTGGAAAGAATAAGACTATGCCTCGATTGATGATTTACATTAATGATGTTAAGAATCAAACAAATAATTCTGACTTCCTTCCAGATACCGATGAATCATTCAAGCCAAGTGGAGCAGTTACTGATATGTTTAAAGAACTTTCCACTCAGGTTACAACTCCGACTAATTGTCATAACTGTAATTATCTTCTAAAAACAGGATCAAAATTCTGTCCTAAATGCGGATCAAAACAATAGTAGAGTATTATTATGAAAATAAATTTTAGAAAGACTATGAATTATTCAAGGTCTTCTAATCATTCACCTTCATCTCTTGATTTACTATTTTTCTAAATGCTTTAAATTAAAGAAATAAAGGTTAAAGACTATTGCATAGCAATCTAGGAATCGAATCTAGAGCTTTTGGTTTCCTTTTTATTAGTATTGCAATAGCAGTTCTAACTGGAACCATAATTAACGAATTCTTATCAAGGTATGATATTCCAACTTATTATCAACTACTATCATGGGTTATGATCTTTACTTTAATTTTGGGGATAACCTTTACGAAAAAGAAGAATACGTTTCAATCCATAAGAAACAGAATGAAAAATAGTTTAAGATGGCCTCTTCATGCAAAAATAATTAATGGTTTAAGTTGGGCAGGACCTTTTTTGGCCATACCTGCATTTCATTCATTTTCACAGTACCTCATACTTCTAGGAATCGGTACCGGTAACATTTCCACTTATCTATTAATTAAATCATATAGTAATTATGATAATAAAGAACAATTTGTTGTTGGAATAATTGCTCTCTTTATGATTCCAGTTCTATTGTTAGTTGACGTGATCCTGACTTCCATAATAATTCATCAACATATCTTGGCACTTTCTAAATTATTTGTAGCAATATCCTATGGCATGGGAGGTATCTATGCGTTAATTGAAAGATGAAAAGACTGCAATATGTATAATGAGTGGAGGATTAGATTCACTTTGCGCTACCGCCTATATTAAAAGCTACAAGAAATATGCGATAAAGATTATTACTTTTTCTTACGGGCAAAGAGCTAAGCGTGAGATAGTACAATCTAAAAGGCTTGCCAAAGCCCTCAATTCAAATGAATTTCGTATAATAGACATAAATTTTATGAAGGAAATATATGGTAAGTCAAATGTCCTAACCAGCAATAAATTATCAATTCCATCTAAATTTGACTATAGTATTGTAGTGCCAATTAGAAATGCGATATTCATCACTATTGCCACAGCTTGGGCGTTTAGCGTTAATGCCGACTTGGTTGTATATGGCGCGCACACCGGTGATTTTAATTACCCGGATTGTAGACAGAAATTTATTGAATCAATAACAAATACCTTGAATATAGCAGAGGAAGACAAAATCAAGAATGGAGTTAAAAGAAAAATATCTGTATGGTCTCCATCTTTAGAAGGGATAAACAAATACGAACTATTAAAGTTAGGTCACGAAATACTCGGAGATACTATATTTGAATCATGGAGTTGTTATTCTAATGGGAAAAAAATTCATCAAGATATATTGCAGTGTGGAGAATGCGAGTCGTGTATAAATAGGAAGATGGCATTTACTAAAGCGGGTATAGAGGATAAAACAGTTTATGCAAAGAACTGAAAATAGGACAAGAGTAAGAGTTAGTGAGATATTTACTAGCTTTGAAGGAGAAGGGGCTTTCGTAGGTAAGAAAACAATGTTTATCAGATTAGCGGGATGTCATTTAAAATGCAGATGGTGTGATACAAAGTATGCCTTGCCCCTAGATAGTGGAAATGATTACCAGGTCGATGAAATTAAAGATCTAATTGTAAAAGAACTTCAACCATTCACATACAAGGCAAATTTCACAGGAGGAGAACCATTATTACAGTATGAAGCTGTAATACAATTAGCAGATTTTATAAAAAAATATACAAACCTAAAGACATACATAGAATCATCATGCTTTGATTCTGAACTATTTGACCAGATTTTACCTTATATGGATATATGCAAGATCGAATTCAAGACTGAGGATTCCAAAGTTGTAGAAGATGAGGATTATGATAATTTGCTATTAAATGAATTTAGATGTTTGGAATTAGCCATCCAAAATAACAAGACTACTTACATTAAAATAGTGGTCACTAATTCTACAAATCTTGAAAGTTTCAAGAATTTGGTATACAACATTTCAAAGAAAATAAAGCCTTCAAACATTATGGATTTCATAATACAACCTAGTCATGGCATTGATCAACCAACTTTTAATAAACTTCTAGATACTTATGATATTGTCCAACCCATGTTTCCTGAAGTGAGGATTATACCACAGTTACATAAAGACATAGGGGCCAGATGAATCAAATAGAAAAGGATGAATATGAAAAAAACTTCAATTAATAAAAGAAAGATTGAAAAACTAGTTAGGGAGTTGATAGTACAACTGGGAGAAAATCCGGATCGTGAAGGCTTGCAGGGAACCCCACAAAGAATGGCTGATATGTATGAAGAAATTTTTGCTGGTTATTGCATGAACTCTGAGCTTGAAATTAGTTTTAGTGAAGAAACTGATTCGATTATTGCTAAAGACATTCAATTTTATAGTATGTGCGAACATCATATGCTCCCATTCTTTGGCAGAATACATATTGCCTACACTCCTTCAGGTAAAGTCTTTGGTATTTCAAAACTCGCACGCTTGGTAGAAAAATACTCCAAGAGATTGCAAATTCAAGAAAGATTGACAAAGGAGATTGCAGACGAGATACTGAAAATGGGAGTTAAGGGAGTAACTGTCATTACAGAGGGTGAGCATCTATGTATGAAAATGCGCGGGGTCAGAAATGACAGTACAATAATAACTATAGCAAATCGTGGTCTGGTTGACCAAAATGATGCACGAGCTCATCTGTTGGCTTTAATATATGATTCTAAACCTAAGATACATACAGTATAGCAATTACGTACAATAATCCTTATAAAAAAGGACTATTTCAATAGGTAAGAAGAATGACAAATACCATATTTAGATTACAATCACACAAGTTCAGTACCGACAATATACTGACAACATTGGTATGTTCAAAATGCGATGAAGTCTTCTCAAAGGATTTCCCTTTGGACCTTGAAGGACAAACAATTGAATTTAAATGTCCTGTATGCAATTCTTCTGGTGAAGCTGATCTTCCGTATAAGAGCGCTGAAGAAAGAGAGGACCTCGAAGAAGATTTTGACGAGGTAGAAGAGGAAGACGGTGGAGAAGAATTTGAGGAAGAATTTTAATTTGGAACACTAGAATTACGCTTATTGCTTATCCTAACAATTTTAGTTCATAATTTTTAACATTAGAAAATTTCTAATCTAATCACTCTTTAGAACCAATCCTTGACAATTGAGCCAAAAATGCAGTTAGCTGGATATCTGGATGTGATCCATGAGTCAAACGATAATCATATTCTGCTATTAGAGAAGCAAAGTCTTCGGGATGGGCCAACTTTAATGAATACACCGCCTCATATGCATATTTTAGAAAGTCAAACTCGGACATTCCATAGACAGCAGTTAATTCAAGTAATTTAATTCTGGCATCATTAAATTTACCTGACATGGCCAATTTAATAATATCATTTACCTTTGACTTCCCAGTAAGTCCTAATGATGCGAGAACATTTGAAACGGAAATCGATCCCATCACAGATGCACTTTGAAGTATGTTTATAGAATGACGCAAATCGCCATTGGTCGAATCAAAAATTTGAGAAATTCCTTTATCATCATACTTTATTCCCTCCTTTTTACATAACCATTTTAGATGATCTTCTACGGTATCCTTTTCAATTCTCTTAAATCTAAAAATTGCGCAACGACTTTGAATTGGCTCTATAATTTGAGATAAATAATTGCATATAATCACGAAACGAGTAGTTTCAGAACTATCCTCAATTATTCTTCGCAAGGCTGTCTGAGCTTCAGATGTCATTTCATCAGCCTCATCTAAAATTATTATTCTGAATTTTCTTTCATCCCTTTCAGTGGTTCTAATTTTAATAACTGCAGCAAATTCTTTAACTCTCTCCCGCACCATTTTTATCCCTCTTTCATCTGACGCGTTAAGTTCAAGTGTGTCTCTCTTCCAGTCTTCTCCAAGTAGTTGTCTTGACATACACAGAGCAGTCGTAGTTTTGCCGACTCCTGCAGGACCTGTAAACAACAAATGCGGCATTTCGGCAGATTCCTTCATTAGATTCTTTAAACTTTCTATAATTTCCTTTTGATTGACAATATCATCTAATTTAAATGGTCTATATTTTTCTACCCACATTAAATTTGACAAGTTTTTTGCCTGAACTTGTGGCATGTAAAATGTTCTAATCATCAGTTATATATTCAGTCCTCTAACGATTCTTTATTTACAAGCTATTCTAAGACTATATTCCGAGTAATGTCATCATCAAACACCGTTTTTGCTCAAAACGTATTTGAAAGCATAAAAAATACGTATTTACTAGAATATCTTCTTGAAGAGATTAGAGTTACATTCAAGTCTGATGTAATAATATCCATTAATGATATCAACGTCGATGCTAAAGAAGGTGATATCTTGTCATTGCCAAGGTGGCTTACAAAAATTTTGTCAGGAAAAAAACTAATTGATATTCAAGACAATCAAATATCAAGTTATGTCTCTAAGGCCTTGAATAGAGAACGAATATCAAAACCACATGACATATCAGGCGTAGATATCGATTTTTACATACGGGTCAAGGACTTTCTCAAGAGTCTTAACGAAAAAGAAAGAGAAAATCTTATGGTATCTCTTAATTCGTTTGTGATGTCCAGACTGGAAAAAATAGTAAAATTAGCTGCTGCTTCATCACTTTCTGCAGAAATGGAAGCAAAATTATCCGCAGAGGAAAAACAGCTTTATAATTTTATTCACAGTTCTTCATCGGCCTTTAAACAATGGGTGCTAAACAAGTAGATGATTGAACAAAAACAACAGACTACATCGGCAATTTCAGATGAGTTAGAATCTTTTCTACGTGGATTTAAGGACAGAGATGGTAATTACAAGTATTTTGACAGAATAAACAATATGATGGCATCAAATTCCACGTTTGTTGTAGTTGATTATATCGATTTAGACACAAATAATCCAGAACTTACAAAATTAATCACAGATACACCTGATGATATGTTTGACGCCTTTAACAAAGCTGTATATTCTATATTAAGGGAAATTCATTATGATTATGCTGAAGAAATTAAAGACAAGATAAAAGTAAGAATTGGAAACTATTCAGTTCAAAAAGGCTTACGAGAGATAAATGCAGATGTTATTAACAAATTGATAAGCGTTCCTGGCATGGTGGTTAGAACTTCTGAGATTAAACCCCTAGCAAAAAAAATAGCATATGCGTGCTTAAATTGTAATACATTAAATGAAGCGCAGCTTAAAGGACTTGCACTAAAGAAACCTACTAGATGTACTCAATGTTCTGAAAAAGAACTTGAAATGGATCCAGAAAATAGTTTGTTTACAGATTTTCAACTTGTTAGACTTCAAGAATTGCCAGAAGATTTGCCAGCAGGTCAACTTCCACACTATATAGAAGTTACTGTTATGGATGATCTTGTAGATCGTTGCAGACCTGGAGATAGGGTTTTATTGACCGGAATAGTCAGAATTGAACAGGAACAATCAATACAAGTAAGGACAAGTCTTTTTAGACTACGTATGGAAGGTAACAATATAGAATATCTTGGTGGACTCGCCGGAAATAAAGAAGGTAGAACTGTTGATAGAATAGCAATAAGCAGCGAGGATGAAAAACAGATTATAGCTATTGCCAGTATGCCAGATGCTTATGACAAACTAATTGCATCTTTTGCACCTCATATTTATGGACATGAAATAATAAAAGAATCTATACTTTTACTAATTGTAGGATCAGTAACAAAAAAATTAGCTGATGGTTCAAATCGTAGAGGAGATATCAATATTTTTCTTGTTGGAGATCCAGGAACCGCTAAATCAGAAATGCTCAAATTTGCTGCAAAAATAGCACCAAGAGGTCTCTACACATCTGGAAGAGGTACTACTGCTGCAGGTTTAACAGCAGCAGTCATCCGTGATAAATCTGGCATAATGATGTTGGAGGCTGGCGCAGTAGTATTAGGTGATCAAGGACTGGTCTGTATCGATGAATTTGATAAAATCAAATCTGAGGACAGATCTGCACTACATGAAGTTATGGAACAACAAACCTGTTCTGTGGCGAAAGGAGGAATAGTCGCCACACTCAATGCTAGAACATCAATTCTTACTGCAGCTAATCCTAAATATGGTAAATATGACCCGTTTAGAAATATAACAGAAAACGTAGAACCACTTCCTATACCGTTGCTAACGCGATTTGATATCATTCACGTCATTAGAGATACGGCCGAAGTTGAAAAAGATAGTCGGATTGCAAGCCACATACTTGAAATTCATAGAGATATAGAACACGCAGCCCAACCTGCTATAGAAATAGATCTATTTCGTAAATATCTAGCATATTCTAAACAAACTGAACCAAAATTGACAACGGAAGCTATTGATATTCTAAGAAAATATTACATGCAGATGAGAAATGTTGATTCTGAAGGAATGATCACAGCAACTCCCCGTCAACTGGAAGGCCTAGTACGCCTTGCTACTGCCAGGGCTAGATTGTTACTAAAAGATAATGTAGAACCCGAAGATGCTGACAGAGCAATATTTCTTGTTTCACAAATGTTAGCAACTGTCGGTATAGATGTTAATACTGGAAAAGTGGATCTGGGGGTCCTTCATGGAAAACCCCTTAGCGAAACTTCAAAATTAAAAACATTTACGGATGTCTTTAATGGTTTATCAGGAGAAGACAAGAATGATGTTGAAGAAAAAAATTTCATTAATGAACTTGTGAAAACGGGAAAGTTCACAGAAGAGGAAGCCAAAGAATTCATAAGAAAAGCTATGCAGAATGGACAAATATATGAGAGAAGGACCGGCTTTTATGCGAAAGCATGAGCAAAAAAGTTAATATTCTAAAGCTTCTCATAGTAAATTATTGTCGCAAATACGAAACCAGATATTGAACCTGTCAAAAGCGAAACATCTGTTTAGAATAATACAAGCGCTCGCAATATCGGAATCGTAAATGAAATAAAACTCGTTACTTAAGTACAGAACTACATAACAATCGAAAAATGCTTAGTATAATAAAAGAATGCAGATTTGTATAGAATAATTAAAAATAGGAACAAATAAGATTACGTCTGGTAAGGTAACTAATTACTTGCAGAGAGAAAGTTCTCCTACAGGATATTCAAGAGTGATGAAAATCATATATTTAATGCAATATTAAAACGATTATCCAAAGTTAAGAAACAGAACACATAAGAGAAGCATTAGATGAAGTTTACAACGGTTTGAAAGAACCCAAACAAGCATTAAATGACGCGGCCGCCAAATCCACAAAAGTTTTGGGGTGGCAACCCTTCCATATAATTCCCTGAGCGTGTTGCCAGATGGATAAGGCTAAAATCTTTCTTACTGTTATTAATTTTACAATTATCATGTTTAATTAATTTTATAGGAAGTATCAATGGAACCAGACAATTCCATGACTCCCATGATACTTTAAAAATATGTAAATTCCAAATGTTACAACTATGACTTATAATTCTATCCTGAAAAATTCGTCTGAAGTAAATTACGCCATCGATCACTTACACTCTCTAGGTCTTTTCGCCCATCCTGATAAAGTAAAATCATGGGACACATACAAAATGGTTAAAATAATAAACGAAGGAGATAGAAGCTCCTTTATACTTGATGTAGGATGTAATGGTTCCCCCATCCTATCCATATTGAAAATACTTGGATTTAAGAATCTATACGGTTGCGATCTATTCCTAAAAAAGATACCTTCCAACAGACCAATTATTGATATGTATGTAGACAAGTCCTTTAATATATCGATTCAAAATCTGGAAAAAACTAATTTCCTAGATAAAATGTTTGACTATATCACATCACTGTCAGTTATAGAACATGGGGTTAATATTCAAAATTATTTCAGGGAAATGAACAGAATAATGAAGAAAGGTGGAATACTTTTAACATCCACCGACTATTGGCCTGATAAAATACATAACGTAATAAAGACGAAAGATAATCCTGGGAATAATCCCGATAATATATTCAGTAAAGAGGAAATAGAGAAGGATGTGCTCAGGGCCGCAGAACTGAATGGTTTAATCCTTACAGAACCAATAGACTATAGCTTTGAGGATAAGGTTGTTCATTATGATGCTACTGGACTTGACTATACCTTCATCTTTTTTGCATTAAAAAAGACTAGATTGGTATAGAGATTTTTAACCACGATCTTCTTACAAATGGCATAGGAAGGCATGAGTAAAAAAATAATACTATCTCGTTTTTAGAAATTTTTGTTATTTCCTATCAGAATCATCTTAATTAATCTCATATTCTAAACTTTACTATCAAGAAGACCAAGGTGACACATATATATGGTTTTTTATGACAGATTTCTGTCCAGCGAGTCTCAATATTTTGATGCATGATATTGGAGCAATAATATATTAATTGGAATAAATCCAATCTGATTATATGCAAGAGTGTCTAGAGGAGCTTTTAAAATTATTAAAATACGATTCATTGTATCCCCCACAAGAACTTGCATTATCAAAAGGTGTAATGAATGGTAACAATATCCTTGTTACAACTCCTACATCAAGCGGCAAAACATTAATCGGATTAATGGGCATAATAAATATTCTTAATAAAGGGAAAAAAGTGGTATACCTTACTCCATTAAAAGCACTAGCTACAGAAAAATTTAGTGAATTTAAGATTATTAGAAATTTGAGTTGTTTTGAAAATAGGAGAATAAATATTGGTATTTCTACTGGAGATTATGACTCTTATGGAATGGAATTCATTGATAAAGATATTATTATATTAACAAACGAAAAAATGGATTCAATTTTAAGGCATGACGCAAATTGGATTTACAACGTAGGACTTTTTATTATAGATGAAATACACCTGCTTACAGAACGTGAACGTGGTCCAACTCTAGAAATAATATTGACAAAGATCAAACAAATGCCACAAAAACCTCAGATAATTGGACTAAGTGCAACGGTATCAAATTCAGATGAAGTCGCTGATTGGTTAAGATGCAAACCCATTCAAAGTGATTGGCGTCCGACTGTATTGATAGAAGGCGTTTATAATTATGGCAGAGTTACCATGAACAACGGCACAAATTTTGAGATTAATAATATTGGGATTGTTGATAACTCAACTAGTGCGATAATAAGTCTTGCAATGGATCCAATAACTAATGATGGAGGCCAATCGCTTGTTTTTGCAGAGACACGTAAACGTACTGTGTCACTAGCAAAAAAAACATCTGAAGTAATGTACAAATTACTGGATAAATCCTCAAGGCTCTCGGCAAATAAGGCAGGAGCAGAAATTTTAAAAGAAGGAGATGATACAGACCTTAATCGGACTCTGTCAAGTACGGTGACAAAAGGTGTAGGATTTCATCACGCAGGTTTAGGAGTAAAAAGCAGGCAAATTGTAGAAAATGCGTTTAGAAATAGCATCATAAAAATTCTTTTTGCTACCCCGACGCTTGCAGCAGGAGTAAATCTACCCGCTAGACGTGTAGTAATAACCAGTATTTTTAGATATGATTCTGAGTATGGCGGTAATATCCCAATGAGTATATTGCAATACAAACAATTGTGCGGGCGTGCAGGAAGACCTGCTTATGATACATATGGAGAAGCAATTATAGTCGCTGATTCAAGAACCAACCCAGAAGATCTATACGATCATTTTGTATTGGGAATACCAGAACCCATTATCTCTCAATTAATGGATGAAAGAGCACTAAGAGTGCATGTTCTAGGGATTATAGCATCAAGACCCAAAATATTGAAATCTGAATTACTTGACTTTTTTGAACAAACATTTCTTGCCAAAAATCAAGGGAATCAAAGTATTAGTTTAGAAATTGATTCCCTCTTGCAGTATCTAAAAGATGAAGGATTGATAATTATGAGAAATGATCTACTTATAGCTACTAGATTTGGTAAACGCATTTCCTTGCTATATATTGATCCAAAAACAGGAATTCACTTCAAGAAAAATCTGGATTCATATAATGGTAACAAGTTCGATAATGGAATAAATTTTTTACATTGGATTAGTGATTGTTATGATTTTTATCCAAAATTAACAGTGAGGCAGAATGAGATAGAATACTTTGAAAGACTATTTGAAAAACATAGATTGAGCTCATATGGATTGTCAAATTATGACTATTCATTAAAGAATTTAATTATTCTTTTAGAATGGATTGATGAATCGAGCGAAGCCAAATTAAATGAAAAAATTGGAGTTGAACCTGGTGATCTATATAGAATGGTTGAAACAACATACTGGTTGTCGTATTGTCTTTATGAAATAGCTAAATTGATTGGAAGAAAAGATCTTCTACCAGAAATAAATATACAACGGTTAAGAATTAAACATGGCATAAAATCAGAATTGATTCCACTTATACAGCTTGAGGGAATTGGAAGAATTAGGGCAAGGTCTCTATATAAAGCGGGAATTACTGACGTTACTAAAATTGATAAAATTTCTGAATTAAAATTGGGAAGCATACCAAAAATAGGAGTTAAACTTGCAAAAAAACTGAAGAATCAAATTAAGAGTAATTAGAAATGAGTACAAAAAATCATTTTCAAAACATAGTTTACAATAGGTGATTGATCTATTTGCTTTCTCCAGTAGATATTGCTTTTTATGGAGTACTCGTGTCTGCTATTTCCTTTTTAATCATTTATTTTATGACACCTTATTTAATTAAATATCTGAACAAGAAAGGCAGAGTGGTAGTAGACTATCATAAACCTGGAAAACCAAATGTTCCAAGACCCGCTGGTCCTGTCCTGTTGATAGGAATAGTGGTCAGTGAAATTTTACTATATTTCTTGATATTAGATGTAAAAATAATCTCTGTTTTATTAACTACAATTGTCGCATTTATTGTTGGATATATCGATGACATGAAAACTATGCCAGGTTGGTTCAAACCTGCAGCTTTGATATTGGCAGCTGTTCCAATAATAATTATAGCAAGCCACGGGAATTATCTTGGTTTAATATTTGATAACGCATTTATTCCAATTCTATACATTCTACTTATTTTATCTATAATACCGATAGTTGGTAATACTATAAACTCGATTGATGTATTTAATGGGGTAGCAACTGGATTTATTATAATAACAATGATACCACTATTAGTGAGTGTAACAGTATTTGGTAATACTAATGTTCTTCTCATAGGTCTTCCATTACTCTTTGGCAGTATCGCATTATATCAATATCATAAATTTCCAAGTAAGATTTTTCTCGGAGATTCTGGTACATTGTTACTAGGTTCAATGTATGCTAGTTTATCTATTGTAGGGAATTCAGAAATTATTGGGCTAATTGCTCTTCTACCAGCAGTAATGAATTCCTTCTTGTTTCTTTCTAGTGTAAAAAAAATAGTAGAGCACAGAGAAGTCAAAACTAGACCAGTAACCATACGCAATGATTTTCGATTAATGGCATCTAAAGACAAAAGTGCGCCTGCGACACTAGTAAGACTTATTCTTGCTAAAGGTCCATTGTCCGAACAAGAAATAATAGTGAGAATTTTTATATTAGCAATATTTTCGTCAATACTGGCCTTTATTTCAATAGCTATACAATATTCATTTATGGTGGGGAAAATTTCATTATGAGATTGTTTGGATTATTCATGCTTATTTTTGTCATGTGGATAATGATCTTAATGGTCTCCTATTTTTTAATCTTTATAATTGGACCATTACATATCAATGTATTTTACAATTCTACCGACCGAATAATCTCCTCTATAATTAAAGCATCGTTGGCCATAGGACTAGTCGTTGTGTTGATTTTGTTACTGGGTACCCTTAAAACAAAATATTTACAAAAAACGTTAAAGAGAAACTAAAAGTAATTTTAATAAATACTTTTACTAATCTAAATTAGCAGTATATAATATTAGTAACCTTTATGAATATTAAAATGTATTCTTGTTTAGTAATGGAACTCATATTCTTGAAACTTTAATTAAATCTTTGAATCTTACTTCCATTCCATACCTATTTTCTTCATTTTTCATATGATTGTAAATCTTAAATAATTCAATAGCGTTTTTAAAAATGTTAAATTTACCATTAATTTTCATCTGAATAAACTTGAATACGAGTGCATAAATATGAAACTTCCTTAAAACCTCCTTTCGATATGCATTAAAATCATTAATATGTTTGATAAATAATTCTGCACACCATGTAGATGGAATTATTCCTTCACCAAGCAAAGGATACACAGTACCTATGGACTCACCAACACCCACAGTTTTTCGACCATCAGTAAAAGGTTCCGAATTTTTGGGCGGAGTTATTCTAACTGGTCGACCGACCTTCTTTATTATTTCACATTTATATTTTTTTAAAAATTTATCAACAAATACATTATTATTTTTTCGTTCATAATCTCCAGCGCCAATATGTGCATAACCATTCTCTAATGGGAAATACCAAAAATAACCCTTCATTGACGGAAAAGCTTTCAAATAAAAATCGTCAAAAGGAGTATAGTCTTGATATTTCACTTTATATTGAATACATGGTATCCACATTTCATTTTGGGGACGTGGTAAATAGTTACGATGAAAACCTGTGGAATCAATAATAAGATCAAAATCTGATTCAAGAGTTTCTTTTCTTGGAGTAACTCCAAACTGGATATTAGTGCCTTTTGTCATATCCTTGATTAATCTCAACTTGTCATAGGTAACCATTCCTTTCAATCCAACATTGATGCTGTTATCCTCATTACTAGTCTGACTCATGTCTACCTTCATGCTTTTTCCCTCATGTAAAATATAATCATCAAAATTAAGACCACATTTTTTAACCAGATCTTCCATTATATTTTCACAGGTTGCCCATGCACAAACTGCATCATGTTCTTCAATTGGCATTCTTTCAAATCCTTTCACGTAATTATCATGATTATTGCTTAGTCCATTCATAAGATAAGCTCCTGCAACTCCCATTCCAACGACTGCTATCTTCATTTGGTAACGACAAATGATATATTGTTAAATAAAAATGTGATGTTTTTACTCCCTCCAGTTCTTAATGGTTTTTCTTGTATGATAAGTTATATTAGTAATTAAATTTAGAATTCGTTTAAGAAAAAGAAAATGTCAAAAATAAACATTCCCAAGTATGCTAGAATCGGGATGGTATTACTAGTTATGGGCGCTATAATTGTAGGAATTGGTACTTTCTTGAGCAAAGGTTCTTTATCACTCTACGGATTAATAATGGCCATATGCGGATTTATCATTTATTTTGCATCTTCTATAGCATCTAAAAGAAAAAATAGGCACATGTAAGGAAATTCCACTATTAGATGGAAATTATCAATTTAGTTTCTAATTGTGATTCAATTAATAGGAAAAAAGAATATCATTTTTGATTAAACTTATAAATTGTAATAAGTTATCGTATGCTGAAGATAATTGGAAGGTAGCACTATAGAAAAAGAAGACAATTTCGGTGATCTGGATAAAGTTTTTACTGACGACCCAGCTGCCAAAACTGAAACTACCTCCGAAAGGGCCGAGAGTATATCTGAAGAAAACACTCTAGACAATGATAAATCCGAATTTGATACACCCAAAGATCAATCAGTTGAAAGTAACGTTAGCACTGAAGATTCTCCCGTACAAGCCGATAACCAAGTAGAATCAGATTCAAAATTTTTTGCAATTAGAACAACTGGCGGTCAGGAACACATTGTCGTAAATTTGGCTCAAAATAGGATAAATTCAAAGAAAATTCCTGTGCGTTCTATATTATTACTTGATAGTTTTAAGGGATACATAATTATTGAAGCACCCGATTCGAATATAGCATATGACGCCCTGATTGGAGTAAGACATGTCAAAGGACAAATTCGTGGGGAATTACCATACAAAGACATTGAAAATTATTTAGTGAAAAGGCCAGTAGTATCGGAATTAAATATAGATGATACAGTCGAAGTTATTGCAGGGCCATTCAAATCTATGAAAGCCAAGATAACTAGGGTTGACTATGAAAAACAAGAAGCAACCGTGTTATTATTAGATTCACCTTATCAAATACCTGTAACAGTTGATGCAAATTATCTAAAAAAGGCATCATAGAAACGGTACAAAAACTATTAAATTAAAGAACATAATCCTAAGACTAGTCTAAGATGGAACAAAAAAAATCTATTTCTGCTCTTGTAAGTGGCGGTGAAGCTAGTGCCGGTCCTCCCCTTGGACCCGCTTTAGGCCCGATGGGGATTAACGTATTGCAAGTAGTTAATACCATTAATGAAAAAACCAAAGAGTTCCATGGAATGAAAGTGCCTGTAAAAGTGGAGATCGATCCAGATACAAAAAAATTTAACGTGGAAGTTGGCGTTCCACCCACTACTGCTCTAATAGCAAAGGAAGCTAATGTAACTAAAGGATCTGGTACAGCAGGAAAAGTCTATGTTGGAAATATTTCGATGGAAGGAATAGTAAAAATAGCGAAAATGAAAATTGATATTTCATACGCAACTAGCTTAAAATCAAGTGTAAAGGAAATTATAGGCTCATGCGTAAGCAGTGGAATTAAAGTAGAAAACAAACCAGCAAAAGATATCTACTCTGATTTGATAGCAGGAAAATTTGACCATTTGATAGCCTAAATTTGAATATTATCATGATGAGTCGCAAATTTAAAATATCCCAACACTAGAGTTTACATTAAATTTTAGGAGATATGATACAATAAATGTCAGTTCAACAAGGTTCAGCAGGCGGTATGCCTGTCTTAATATTGAAAGAAGGAGCAAGTCAAACAAAAGGACGTGACGCACAAAAAAATAACATCGCTGCTGCAAAATTAATTGCTGAAGTAGTGAAGACTTCTTTGGGTCCACGAGGTATGGACAAAATGTTGGTGGATGGACTCGGAGATGTAACAATAACTAACGATGGTGCAACTATATTAAAAGAAATTGATGTTCAACATCCAGCTGCAAAGATGATGGTAGAAATAAGCAAAGCAACTGATAATGAAGTAGGTGATGGTACCTCATCTGTTGTAGTTTTAGCAGGTGCGTTGATTGAAAAAGCTGAAGAGTTAATCACAAAGGATGTTCATCCAACCATTATTGTTGATGGATATAGAAAGAGTGCTCTAAAAGCTATTGAGATATTTAATCATTTAGCACAAAAAATAGACGGAGGCAATAAATCTGAATTAATTAAAGTAGCAAGAACATCAATGCAAACTAAACTTGTGGTAAAGGAATCTACTGAAATATCCGAAGTGGTTGTTAATGCAGCCTTGCAGGTTTCAGAACAAAACGAATCAGGTTATGTTGTAGATATTGATGATGTCAAGGTTGAAAAGAAAGCAGGTGGTTCATTACGAGATACTAAACTAATTGAAGGAATCGTACTTGACAAGGAAGTTGTTCACGGAGGGATGCCAAAAAGAGTTGAAAAGGCAAAAATTGCACTTATCAATTCTGCCTTAGAAATAGAGAAGACCGAATTTGATGCTAAAATCAATATTAATTCACCAGATCAAATGAAGATGTTTCTTGAAGAAGAAAATAGAATGCTAAAAAGCATGGTAGACAAGATAATTTCATCAGGTGCAAATGTGGCTATCTGTCAAAAAGGTATAGATGACGTAGCTCAACATTACCTGGCCAAATCCAACGTTCTGGCAGTTCGGAGAGTTAAAGAAAGTGATATGACCAAATTATCCAGAGCAACAGGTGCACGAATGGTTAATAATCTTGAGGACTTGGGTCCTAAAGATCTAGGTATGGCAGATCTCGTGGAGGAGAGAAAGGTTGAAACGGACAAATGGGTCTTCATTGAAGGATGTAAACATCCAAAGGCTGTTACTATTCTTATAAGAGGAGGTTCACAGAGGGTCGTAGATGAGGCCGAACGCTCAGTACATGATGCGCTAAGTGTTACTAAGGATGTCATGGAAAAACCCATGATAGTTGCTGGCGGTGGCTCACCGGAATCTTATGTTGCAGGAAAACTAAGAGAGTGGTCTTCCACATTGTCTGGAAGAGAACAACTGGCAGCAGACAAATTTGCAGAATCCCTTGAAGTTATTCCACTTGCACTAGCAGAGAATGCTGGAATGGATCCCATAGATACACTTACAGAACTACGTTCCAAACAAGCAAAGGGATCCAAATGGAGTGGTATTGATGCAAGGGGTGGAAAGATTGTAGATATGTCCAAACTAGATATTGTTGAACCCCTCAGTGTAAAGGAACAAATTATTAAATCAGCGACAGAAGTTGCATCCATGATTCTTAGAATAGATGATGTAATAGCTTCAAGTAAATCTGGAGCCGGCGGTCCTCCTGGTGGTGGCGGTATGCCTCCTGGCATGGGAGAAATGTAGACCAAAGCAACATAAACTCATTTTTTTAACTCTATTTCAATGACTTCCTTAATCCATTTACCAGTATACTTCATTTTTTGCAATTTAAGTAAATAATCATCCCAAGAAATATCACCATATCCAATTTTCCATTGCTCATAGTGACTCTTAAGAGATTGTAACGCCTGATAATGATATTCACAATAACTTTCTTGAAGTGCCTTTCTTACACATAAAATGCATTTTGGTTTGGATTTTACGTTCATTAACTTCCTTCACATAAAACCCACTTCATGGTAATTGCGTCATACGTGTATGATATTAATTGCTTTTTTGTTTCCAGGTTTTTAATTTGAATATTAATTGCATCTATCATATGTTCTATTTTTTCTATTGCATATTCAAATTGCGCACCAATTTCGCTAGTTAACGAAAAGACCAACTTAGAATTTGTATCGGTTGTTATTCCAGAAAATGATAATAATATTTTTAGTCCTTTTCTACCTCTCCTACGTTTCATTTCTTTAAATAGATCTTTAATATTCTGCCAACTATCAAGACCAAATGATTGAAAAAAATACTCGTCATAAGGAACTGGAAACTCAATATTTAGCACACTCACGTAATTAGGTTCTTCAACTAGAATTTTTTCATCGACCAAAGAAAATTTAGATAAAGTCTTAAAGATAACTTCTATTTCAAATGGAGATACTCCAACGTATTCAAGTTTAATCATGCTACTCAAGTTAGACTAATTATTACAATACGAGGGATTAATCTTTTGATTTAATGTTAAATTGATTATTATGCATGTTTTCGGTAGATTTTTAAGTGTACGGTAATAAAATTTCGTGGACGATTTGAACTCAATTAAGATTCTTGAAAGAGATAATAATCATATTGTTATTGAATTTAATAATATTCCCAGGCAATATGTCAATGCATTGAGAAGATTGTCTATCAGTGAAGTTCCTACTTTTGCAATTGATGATGTAGTAATACTGGAAAACTCATCCGTTATGCATGATGAAGCTGTCGCTCATAGACTAGGACTAATCCCATTGCGTACAGATCTTAAAAGATTTGTAATGCCAAATCTTTGTGATTGTAAAAGCACCCTCGGATGTTCAAACTGTAGAGTATTATTGGTTCTAGATACTGAATCTCAAGATAAGACTAAAGTTATTACTTCAGCAGATTTAATATCTGAAGACGAAGTTGTAAAACCTGTAAATAAGGAAATTCCAATAGTATCACTAGCTCCAGGTCAAAAACTAAAATTTGAGGCATATGCTAGGTTAGGGACCGGTAAAAATCATGCAAAATGGCAGCCAACTTCAGTAGCAGTAGTAAAAGACAGCAAGGATGAGGATGATTCTGTGCTTGTAATTGAATCTAATGGCTCATTAAAGCCCGAAGAAATCGTATTAGAGGCTTCCAAAATACTAGGTTCGAAGATCAAGGAATTTGATAGTGTGATTCAATCGTTATCATTACCAAAGAATATTTAGGTATAGATTTATTTGGGGTTTAAGGATAGCGAGAATATTTCATGTTTCCTGATACTTTAAACAATACGATTTGGACTCTGAGGAATGCTTTAAAGAAAAATAAAGTGCCAATATGGAAAGCTGTCATAAAAGAGCTTTCCAGATCGAGATCTAACAGAACAGAAGTTAACATAGGTCAATTGGCACATGTTACTAAGGACAAAGAAGTCGTAATAGTACCAGGGAAGATATTGGGATCTGGGGAAATAAGTCACAAGCTAACAATATGGTGTTTCAATATTTCGGAAGCTGCTACAAGAAAGATAATTGACGCTGGTGGAAAAATACTTGCTCTTGATAGCTTGGTCAAGAAATATCCAGATGGCAAAGGGGTAAGAATAATTGGTTAAACAACTTGTTGAGCAAACCCAAAAACCTAATCAGATTTTGACGATAGACGCAAAGGATTGTATCGCAGGAAGAATGTGTTCTCATATTTCAAAACTTTTACTCAAAGGCCATCATGTCAGAGTCGTAAATGCAGAAAAAAGCATGATTTCCGGAAATAGATACAAGACTATTGAAGAATATAAAGAATTTCTAGAAATTGCATCTGCCACAAATCCCATACATGGTCCATTTCATCCAAGAAAGCCTGATAAAATTCTCACGAAAATGGTTAGAGGCATGTTACCAAAAAGGAAATCTAGTGGAATAAGCGCATTAAAGAGATTGAGAATCTATGTTGCAATACCACCGGAGCTCAAGAATACAAAGCTTGAAACCTTTGAAGACTCTAAAATTAGAAAACCCTCATCATATTTTATAACTCTTGGTGAATTAGCAAAACAAATAGGTTGGAATGGGTTGGATAATTATGAATAAAATAGATCTTTACCCAGGCCAAAGGAAATCAAGTAGAGCTGTAGCAACAATTTCAAAAGGAACAGGAAAAGTTAGAATAAACAACATACCGGCCGAATTATTGAATTCTGAAGTAGCAAGAGAATTAGTACTTGTTCCCCTTAAACTGATAGGTGAATATAGAGATAAAGTAGATATCAGCGTGAAAGTCCACGGGGGCGGTTTTATGGGACAAGCATTTGCGAGTACTGTTGCTATTTGTAGAGCACTAACGGGTGCAGGGAAAGGTGGAAGGGATCCAAAAGATCATCCATTTGCAAGAAGCATCCGTACAGAAATTCGTAAAAGAATTACAGAATTTGATAGACACCTATTATCAGGAGACCCAAGACAAACAGAATCCAAGAAATTTGGTGGATCTGGAGCAAGGCGTAGAAAACAGAAATCATATCGTTAGATTTTCTATTTTACTTTTATTTTATATGTAATCAAACCAAACATTCGACTAATTATTATCTACCAACAAATTATGACCTAATATCGTTTAGATAATATCATCTCTTTACGATATCCTTACGATCAGGAGAAATATAAAATTCCATTAACTTCTTATCATAACAAATCCCACAAATATATCCTGAAATTTTCCATTCATCCATCGATGTGTATTTAAAAGTTAACTTGTTACCACACAAGACACATTTTAGATCGTTTTTATCCATCAGAATGAGTCCAATCTAGAGTAAATTAAAAGTTGTTATATGACAATGAAATATCATAACCATTAGGGCACCTTAAATCTGCAAAAATATTCTCAATGACATGCAACAAGCAATATTTTAAATTAGGAATTTAAAGTCACCATAAATATCATAATGAACGCTAAAGAATCATATTATAAGGTATTTTATCTTATTGAAAAACATCACAAATGGTTCAAATCCTCTATTCCTTTAATTGCGAGTGAAAATATTCCAAGTCCTGCTGTAAGAGAAGCTATAGTATCAGACTTTGGAAATAGATACGCAGAAGGTTGGCCTGGTGAAAGGGTCTATGCTGGATGTATTTACATTGATGAAGTAGAAATAATATGTAATGAATTAGCAAAAAAAGTATTCAAATCTGAATTTGCTGATTGCAGGGCTACTTCAGGTGTTGTTGCAAATCTTGCAATATATTCTGCTTTTTCTAATCCCGGAGACTACATGCTAGCTGCATCCATTCCTAGTGGAGGACATATTTCTCATGGTAAAAAGGAACATTCTGGTACAGCAGGTCTAGTACATGGGCTCAATATAGAACATTATCCATTCTCAAAAGAAGATATGACAATTGATGTGGACGCTACTAAGAAAAAGATCACTGAAATGATTGCAAATGGCAAGAAACCTGCGATAGCAATGTTTGGAGGGAGTCTGTTTCTTTTTCCTCACCCAGTCAAAGAATTGGCAAGTTTTATGCATGATAAAAATATTTACGTTAATTATGACGGAGCACATGTAGCAGGATTAATAGCAGGAGGAGAATTTCAAGATCCGATTAGAGAAGGCTCGGATTCTATGACTATGAGCTCTCACAAGACTCTCTGGGGTCCACAAGGAGGAATTATCGTCTCATTAGATAAATATGCAGATAGCATTAAAAAAGCTATTTTTCCCGGAAATACAAGTAGTCATCATCTTCATCATGTAGCAGGTAAAGCTATAGCTTTGGCAGAGTCATTAGAATTTGGAAAGCAATATGCAAAGCAAGTAATAAGGAATGCAAAAACCCTTGCTGAATCACTTGCAAATTTCGGTTTTACAGTTTTGGGAGAAAAACGTGGATATACCGAATCACATCAACTAGCTGTAGATGTTTCCAAATTTGGAGATGGTGGAACTGTTGAAAAAGAATTAGAGAAAGCAAACATTATACTTAACAGACAACTATTGCCAGGTGATATCAAATCTGGTAAACATTATATGCATCCAAGTGGAATAAGGATAGGAGTACCTGAAGTAACTAGATTAGGAATGAGAGAAAGTGAGATGAAAGAGATTGCATTATTCATCAAAGAAGTAGTAATAGACAAATCAGATAGTGCAAGAGTGGGTATGGATGTTTCTAAATTTAGACAACAATTTCAAAAAGTACAGTACGCGTTTGAAAATTCAACAGATGCTTATGAATATATAAAAATAAGAACATGAAAATAAACGCCAAATAATTATTTAAATTATCTACACCACGTTTTGTGGGAACTTTTTATAACGATTATTTCCGAATATCTACTTTGTTTAATATTTTTTACTTGATGTATAATTTTATTGACCGAAAACACATAGAAAATCTAAATAATATATCGATTCATATTTGATTAAGTTTAAAATTTCTACGGATGAATATAATACTCTATCGAAAAACTCAATTAGGTCTAGATAATATTTCAACAAATAAAGGTAAATTTACGAAAAAATAGACTAAATAACATATATTTAGTAGTTATTTATATGAAGTAAGATTATTATATAAAATTATTATAAACTATTAATTTATGTATGATGAATTTGACCTAGAACCAATGAACAAGAAACAACCAGTAAATACAGCTCTACTATTGGGATTGTTGACTCTTACGCTTGGAGTATCGATCCTTGCAGCCAATAGCCAAGTATATGCTGCTAAAGATATTTGGAAAGACGATGATACTATGGAGGAACTTGTAGATGATATAGATGAAGGTAAGGACAATGATGATGACATGGATTGGGGCGAATTCCAAGATTCCAAAGTTTTTAAACTAGAAGATAAAGAAACACAAGAGTGTATAGAGGCAAGACAGGATCTTTCAAATAATCTAGCAGATTATGAAATACTCCATTGCTTTGAAGATGATGACTACGGCTATTAGCATCTAAGTAAGGAGAGATTTTTTAATCTCTTTTTTTATTACCTATAGTTAATTTACCAATTTATAGTAAATATAGTTTAATATGAAACTGATATCATATTAACAATAATAGATGTTATGTATATTAAACAGAGGTAAATTAATAATGCTAATTGTTTGCAAAAGTACTAGTGCCTGTTGATGGATCGGATAATTCTTACAGAGCTTTAGATGCAGCGTTACTTCTTTCAGAAAAATTAGGTTCAAATATTACTGTAATTCATGTGATGGAAGAAGTTCCTATAACTCATATTGGATCGGAAAAGATGTTAAACGAACTACTAGAAGCCTACAAAAAAGAAAATCAAGATATAATTTTGAAATGTTCAGAAATCGCCAATCAAAAAGGATTAACTGTCAAAACCTTTCTTATTCAGGGTAATCCTGCTTCTGCAATTTTGGATTATAACAAAAAAGAGAAATTTGACCTTGTAATCATGGGTAGTCGAGGATTGGGAAAGTTTAAGGAGTTAATACTTGGCAGTGTCTCAAGCAAGATTGTGCATCACTCACCCTGTGCAGTCTTATTAATAAGGTAATGCTGAATTGTTTGGTGGTTATAGTTGTATGTTTATCTGTCCTACTATACAGCGATTACAAAGACATATAATCACGAACACAATCTGACGATAGGAAAATGCCCACCGATCTTGATTCTTTTACATTGACTGAAAAAGAGGGTCTATACAAGGCCGTCTTTTCTCGCAGAGATGTTAGATCTCACTTTATTGACAAAAAGATTCAAGATGACGTGCTTGTAAAAATTCTAAATGCCGCTCATCATGCACCATCGGTTGGCTACTCACAGCCTTGGGACTTTATCCTAATAAAGAATAAAGTTACAAGATTAGAAGTTAAGAATTCATTTATTGTAGAACGGAAAAAATCTATTTCTTTGCTTGATAACGATTTAGATAGACAAGATAAATATATTAAATTAAGATTAGAGGGCATTTTAGAATCTGATATTAATATATGTGTGACATACGATCCTCAAAGGTTTGGACCTTTTATTTTAGGGAGAACTTCAATACCTGAAACAGGCGAATATAGTGTTTGTTGTGCTATACAAAACCTATGGTTAGCAGCAAGGGCTGAAGGAATAGGAGTAGGTTGGGTTAGCATACTCTCAATTGAAGATTTACGCAAGATTTTGGAGATTCCCAACCATGTTAAACCAATAGCATACCTTTGTCTTGGATATGTAAATAAGTTTGAAGATAAACCTGATTTAGAAAGAGTTGGTTGGCTTAGAAGAACGATACTTTCTAAAGTAATTCATTTCGAAGATTGGAATAATACAGAATTAAATAATTGGAATAATACAAATAAAATCATACAGGATCTAGATTATAGGTCAAGCAGTTAATAATATAATGTCCTTTTTGCTCCTTCTTTCAAAATATTTATGTCGAATATACATAATTGAAAGTACTTCGTTTTTCTACAAATTCATTACATTAATTTCTAATACAAATTATATAATAAATTTGCTATGATTGAAATTTTAATTTCTTGGATCTACTGTAGAAATGTTATCGTTTCTGATATGTGTACTTAGTACTTGTTTTATTGTTTTGGTAACAATAGGTAGAATTCTAGGATCATCAACTTTTGGAATTATGTAATCTTCTCTAAGATGAATGTCTTCAACTATGCCAGCAATAGCATTTGCTACAGATACCAGCATAGACTCACTTAGATTCCTAGCTCTAAGATCCAGTAATGCTCTAAGTATTGAAGGAAAAACTACTGCATTGTTAATCTGATTAGAAAAATCTGATCTACCTGTTGCGACGACTCTTGCACCATATTGTAATGCATAATTGGGAACTATTTCAGGATCCGGATTACTTAAGGCAAATATTATCGCATTATCATTCATGGATTCTATCATTTCTTTGTTTAAAATATTGCCTTTCCCAGATACACCAACGAATACATCTGATTTACTAATTACATCCTCTAAAGTTCCTCTTAACTTTCCCAGATTGGTGTTAATGGATATCTCTTTCTTGTATGGATTCTGATCATCGATATCTGTTCTTCCATCATAAATTGCACCCCTAGAATCAGTAACAACAATATCTTTACATCCTGCTGTCTGCAGGATCTTGAATATTCCATACCCCGCTGATCCTGAACCTGATATAACAACACGTATTTTATCTAGTTCTTTTTTTACCAATTTAAGAGCATTTAGCAGTGCTGCTAGAGTAATTATAGCAGTTCCATGTTGATCATCATGAAAAATAGGTATTGATGCTTCTTTGCTTAATCTTTCAACTATTTCTAAAACTTTCGGCGATTCGATATCTTCTATATTTATTGCACCAAAGTTTGGTTGTATTATCTTAACAAATCTGATTATTTCTTCTTTATCCTGAGTGTTAATGCATAGAGGAATTGCATTTATGTCTCCTAACGCTTTGAATAACACAGATTTTCCCTCCATTACTGGCAGTGCACCCTCTGGACCGATATTGCCCAGTCCAAGAACTCTTGTCCCATCACATACTATTGCCACATTGTTCCATTTTGACGTATAATCATAAGCTAATTTCTTTTGATTGCTTATTTCTAAGGCCAGATATGCTACACCTGGAGTATAAATTAGCCTTAATGTTCCTTTTTCCTCAAATGCGTTATCTAAAGAAACCCTGCTCCGAATTTCGATCTTTCCCCTTAGCATTCGATGCAGGTTGATTGCATCTTCCTTTAATGTCAAATGAATACAATTATGAATGCTGAATTATATTTTATTCTGTTTTTTATATTAGATTAAACGTGTTTTATTGTATGACATTAGGCAGATAAATTGAAATTTCAGCCTCCCCCTCTCTGTCCAGTTATACATATTTTATAAATCATAATTTTGAACTGTCATAAGTGTCTATTCATAAAGTATCAATTAGAAGTAAGCAAAAGAATAAAGCGGAATTAGAATCACAGTATATCGTTAGAAACGGAAATCAGCATGAAGCGGAGACAAAGATTAGCGACACTATTGAACATGAAATCGAATGTCCAAGGTGCTATAATCTTATGACCCTGTGCTCAGACTTTGACAGTCTCTATTATCTTTGTGAAGAATGTGATTTCTCCTTATATACATTAAAGTAATACTTGTACACGCTTATCCAGATAGAAGTAACAAAATAAAAAATGTTGAGCTATGAATATAACCACAATTTTGTATGAATGATAAACAAAAGGAAGAAAAGTCCTTATTTTAAGTATAAACCATATTTCCAATTAGACGCTTCCATTTCTTTAATGAATGAAAGCAAGACATCCTCTAGTATTTGTAAAATTTCATAACCTTTCTTGATATTTGCTTTTTGAGGGGAACCGGTGGCTCCTGTCGACGTTAATTCGTCAAATTTCCAAAAAATTCTGATATTTTCAGGTAATTTTGGAATTACCTCTTTTGGCGCAGACTCTATGTTTACCAAATCTGGGCGAACTGCAAGAACCGCAGAAGTTTCTGCCTCACCACCATGACCAAGACCATTCCAAACTTCAAAGATATCTTTTTTTATCTGACCTACTAGAATCCACCAAGATTCCAGACAGCCTATTGTCATCTCAGGATGTTTATTTTTTATAGATCGGGCTGCGATTTCTATTGGAGCAATATTTCCATCATGACCATTTATTATTAGCACACGTCTTATCTTATTCTGAATAAGACTTGTAAGAAGATCAGAAATTATGCCTACTAGAGTTTCAGGATTAATACTCATAGTCATCTGAAATTTGTCATGATGTGAACTAACACCATATGGAATAGCGGGAAGTACGATAACATTACTCACCTTGGCAGCAACTCTTTTTGCAACTTCGATAGGAAAAATAAAATCCGATCCGAATGGCATATGATCGCCATGGTTTTCACAAGCCCCAAAAACAAGAACTGCAATAGTTTTTTCATTTATCGCTTTGCTAACTTCTATGGCGTTCATTTCTTCAATAAGGCGTTTGTACTTACCTTTCATGCTGTTATTTGTCATACAGTTTCATAGATGATAATACAATCTTTTATAAAATATGTTCAATTGTCATAATCCGATAAAATTAGATATAGAATTGGATATGTTGACGACATATCATAATTTGAAATCCATTCCCAATCAATCAGATATTTGTTTATCGTCACTATCTTCTGGGGTTTTATAGGATAATAAAAGGAAAAAACAGAACTAGAAAATGTGAGATATTTTTCATATGTCGAACCAATTTTGTGTGCTGAAAAAGGTATAAATGGCAATACTATCATTGTATAAAAGATTATTAAAAATACATGACCTAATAGTATAATAGGAAATGACTGAAATTCGTATGATATTAAGTTCAAAGGATGAAGAAAACATCAACAAACTAAAGGAAAAATATGGATTTAAAAAAACAGAGGACCTATTTAGATTTCTTGTAACTATATTTGCACAACATTATGTAGAATTTTTATGGGGTGTCAATGAAACTGAAAAAAATGCGAAGGATGAGTTTTATAAAAGATGACTGAAAAAGAAAAAATCCAGTCCTGAGCACCATTCAAGACATATTCGCTATGCAAATGTTTCGTATCGCTAGTGATATCGATTAGTAGTGCTGTATTTATTTAAACCCTACAATATTATACTATATCTATGGTTCATGCATATGTATTGATTTGTTGTGATCTTGTTTCAACAGAAAAAGTAGTTGAAGAATTGGAAAAAATTGACGGTATGCAAGAGGTTTCTCCAGTATCTGGTGTCTACGACATAGTCGCCAAAATATCTGCTTCAACTGAGGAAGAATTAAAATCTATTTACATGGATATTAGAAAGATGAAGAAAGTACTAACTACAATAACGTTAATTGTATCCAAAACATTGTAAGGAGTTTTGTTAGATTAGTTTTAAATTATTTTTTTGTGCGAATAATAAGTTATCAATCTTCAACCTGATGATCATCATGAACACAAATGAATATTATTTTCCCTTTCCAAAAGATAATCATGAGCGTATATTATATGTCACATAGTCACATAATCTATATTCATTTCATGTTCAACCTATCAATAAGGTATACATTCTGACAAGATAATATTTAACAAGAACTATCATTATCCTCTTACATATCAACTCGTCCAATTGAAATAACTTTACTATGGGATATACCGATTCTAATTGCAATATTATTTTTGAAATAGTTGGAACAGAGAAGAAAAGTTCTATAGTTTGTATGGACACTCAAATCACATTAATAGATATATGATAGATGAGGTTTTGTAAACCTAGCAATTAAGAAAGCTAGTTCCCATTCTACATCAATTGGATTTTTTATTATAATCTGATAAGTCAAGAGATTATTTACAATTAAAGCTAAACAGAGGATAAGCTATTATTGATTTACGCACCGAATTATATAAGATGACTAGCCAAAAAGACTCATTTTCGAGCTTTTTGTTGTGATGATTAATTAATTTCCTTGTGCAAGAACGTATAGGAAATACTACTCAAATAATCAGAATACTTAGATAATCCTCAAGAGACAGTAAAAATAGTAGAAAAAAAAGCAAGTATTAATATTTGGACATTATATAAAGATTTCAAAAGATTTATTTATGATAATTTTGAATTTGTAATATGAACAAGACACAGCCAATAATGAAAGTATCTCTTCTTTTAGGAACGATTATTGCCCTAGGATCATTTTTCCTTGTTGGCAATAACATTCCAGTACAAGCATTGCATAAGGAACAACAACTTTTGGATAAGTTCGATGATCTCCAAGAATTTGCAGATGCCGTAAAAAGTGGTGATGAAGAAATAGAAGATATACCTATACAATCGATGAAAGCCTCCGACATTTATGACGATGCAGATGAAAATATGCAAGATTGTATAGACCTAGCAGCAAAAGTAGGGGATAGTCTTGGTGATAAAGAAGTAGTACACTGCGTTCAAGATGTGAACTTTTTCAAAAATAAGTATTCGGCAAATGGTACCAGCGTTCCTACAACTCCGACTTCTGCTCTAGCTTCTGATGATACCACTACCACTACCACTTCTACCTCTGATACCGGCAATGGTAATACTCCCTCATCTGATACCACTACCACTTCTACCTCTGATACCGGCACTGATGGTACTCCTTCTGATAATACCACTGCCACTTCTACCTCTGATACGGGCACATCTACAGATACCGGAACGGCTGGTACATCAACTTCCGCTGGTACATCAACTTCCGGTGATGTTGAACAAAACAATTTGATTAATGAACTTGTTAAGACAGGAAAGTTCACAGAAGCTGAAGCCAAAGAATTCGTAACAAAGTCGATGCAGGATGGAACCGATACTGCACCAACTACCGATACTGCACCAACTACCGATACTGCACCAACTACCGATACTACCATGACTTCTAATACAGATACCAATACTAAAGATACCCAGTCCTCAAACACTCAAGATGATACCCAGTCCTCAAACACTCAAGATGATACCCAGTCCTCAAACACTCAAGATGATACCCAGTCCTCAAACACTCAAGATGATACCCAGTCCTCAAACACTCAAGATAATACCCAGTCCTCAAACACTCAAGATAATACCCAGTCCTCAAACACTCAAGATAATACCCAGTCCTCAAACACTCAAGATAATACCCAGTCCTCAAACACTCAAGATAATAATGGTGGCCCCTCTAATACTAACGCAAACAACCCTGAAGACTATGACGATCTCAACGACCTAGTAGACGACATAAAAAATCGTGTCGTAGATGATGAAAACATAGCTTTGAATGCTTTCCAAGATTCAGGTGCTTATCAGGGAGCAGATGAACAAACCCAGGATTGTATAGACCTCGCAGGAAAAATAGGAGATAATCTTACTGATCGGGAAATAGTGCACTGTTCTGAGGATCCAAACTTTTTCGAAAACCAAATATCTATTAATGATAACACCGGCAACACCAACGGCAACACCAACGGCAACACCAACGGCAACACCAACGGCAACACCAACAATAATAACAATAACAATAACAACCCTGACGATACTGGTACGGGTAACTAGTATCGTCAATACTTTTTTTGTTTAAATTAAGTATTACTTATAACAAATAATCCCATTGTACACACCATCATAGAGATCCATACAATTTTATTCCAATTAAAAATTTTCTGGCCGTCCAGGTTACCAAATGGCAATAAATTAAATAACGCGATCCATGAATTAAATACTGCTCCTATAGATAGGTAACCATTAAGTGGATATTGATAAGATAATGTGAAAAATACAAAACCCATAATTAGATTAGTAAGTGGTCCAATAAAGGCAACTCTTCCAAATTTACTTCTATCCGATAAATCTATTACAACGGCTCCTGGAGCAATGAATTTGAATGGAATAAATGGTATGGCTGAAAAAGCAGTTACTAGTAAACCATACGAATTTGTACGAAACTCTGCCCAGCTTCCATAAAACTGTGCTAATAGCTTATGAGCTAATTCATGCACAAGGAAGGCGCTAACAAAAATACTCAAAAATTGCCATGAAACATATCTGTAATTGTTCAGGGATAAACCAACTGCAGTAACTAAAATTGTAGCAATTGACAAGTGAAGTATCTCTATTTTAGAAAATTTTATTTTAGGTATGAGCATGAGCATTTTCAAATTCGAATTCCTTGTGTTATTATTTTTAATATTTTTTTTGTCAATGTATTCTTTCATAGAAACACATGAATGGTTTATTGGAATTCTGTGCAGGTGACAGAAAGATTTGTCACAATAATTGCATCTAAAAGGAATACTTTCATTCACATCACAAAAGTCACACTTCATTACTTTATTAGACCTCTTTGTCTTAATCCTAGTTATCTTGTTATGAAGCCACATTTAAAAGTGCGTTTTCAGTCTCGAAACTCTATACGTAATATAATTTGGGACAATTCTCACAACTGGGTTTATTGTTGAAAACCATATCTTATTTTTGGGTTTTTGATAATGAGAGAGTGCAATGGTAAGTTATATGAACTTTGGATTACTGTATTAAGTATAGAATTAGTTTGCCTGAAGATGATCATACAGATGATATAGATGATAAGCTAGTACAACGCTATGATACAATCCTAAAGGAAAGTGCACTATTAAGTACCTTTTCTGGGATTCTCTTCGGATTTTTATTGAATATGGCCATAAATGTACCTGAAAATTTTGCATTTATTGATTCCATAACTCTGATTGTAGCTTTGTATTCTACCACAGTGGCAGCTTCATTATTTGTCATGCCTGTAGTCTATCACCATTTACAGTACCCTTATGGAGATTTACATAAATTCAAGAGTAGAAGTCATAGATTTATCATCCTAGGTTTAATTCCTGCCGGTATTACTCTATACCTTGGCCTTGAACTAGCAATACACTCTCTCTTGGGATCAATAGAATCATTTTTTCTGGCCTCGCTACCATTTATCCTTGTTTATTTTTTGTTCAGGGCTAGAAAGAGTGAACTTTTATAGAAATCTATAGGATCTACTTGTTCTATACTGATATAGTAAATATATATACATATTCATCACGCACGTATAAGGAGTATCATTGAAAATATCTATCATTGACATTGGCTCTAACACGGTTAAGTTAGTAATCTATCATGTCAAAAAGGATAATTCATTCATAGGTATTCACCAGGAAAGTAGTAAAGTTAGACTTGGAGAATCATTAGCTTATTCTGATAGTCTTAATGAGGAATCGATCCTTAAGAGTATAGACGTTCTCCTTCTATATCGTGATATTGCTAAACTTGAATCTGCTAATAAAGTTATTTGTGTAGGTACAAGTGCTGTCAGAGAAGCTAAAAACAACAAATACTTTATAGATGAAGTTCTTAAAAAAACTGGATTAAGAGTAAGAATACTAAGTGGAGACGAAGAAGCCTATTATTCCTACCTAGGAGCTTCCATGTCAACCTGCATTCCAAATGGTTTATTCTTTGATCTGGGTGGAGGAAGTTTAGAAGTAGTTTACACTGAAGATTTTAAAATAAATAACGTACAAACACTTCCATTGGGGGCGTTACGGCTCACTAGAACATTTGCTAGCCAAGATGGGTCCTACTCTAAGAAAGATTGTGATAATTTGACTCAAACAATTCTGGACACACTTCCCACTAAAAAGAGCTATGGGATTGGAATAGACAGCTTGCTTGTAGGAATTGGTGGAACATTACGAGCTCTTGGAAGATATGATCAAAAACGTGCAGGATATCCGTTTGAGAAAATTCATAATTATAGACTAACGTTGAATTCCATTGATTCTCTCCGTAAGGATATAAGCCACATGAAACCCGATGAAATTTCTAATCTGTTAGCCCTTGATTCTACTAGAGTTGAAACAATAGTTGCTGGCATTCATGTAATTCATAGTATAATGAAGAAATTTGACTTTGAAGAGGTAGTTATAAGCGGCTATGGTTTGCGTGAGGGAGTTCTTGCTTCATTCATCCAGGACCCATTTACACTTCAAAATCATAGTATCGAAAATTTGGAGAAACAAATTCTAAAAGTACTTTCTTATCATTGTTACAAATATGATATTTCACATTTTGGACTTGATGATATGATGCAGGATATGATTTATTATAGATTGCTGAAGGAAAGAGAGGTAGAGATTCTGTCCTATGCACTTTATACATTATCAAAACTACCTGAGACAAATAAGCATTATAGTCTCTTCTACCATATTTTGGACCAAGATTACCCCCGTCTTACATATAGAGAACAAGTTATATTGGCATTATCAATAGTATACTCTAAAAAAATCAGGACTGGAGAAGAACTCTTTTACAAGTACAACCATCTATTAAAACCACAAAATCTCAAGTCTGTCCAAAAAATAGCTATACTATTCAAGCTAGCTAGAATAATTATAAAGACTAGGTCTCAGATTAGGATAAAATTAACAGAAAACCAAAATATAATCTTCACCATAATCCCTACGCACAAATCATTTCCGAACATTTTACTAAAACAAATTATTGAGAAAGTTAGTGGTATTTTCGATATTCCAGTTCAATACCATATACCAAACAAGATTGATAGAGTACAGCATTCAGCTGATAAAATTATTTCAATAAAATCTCAGACTTGATATTTATGACCTATTCTAAAAAAAACACAGGAAAAAACATTCCTATAAAAGGTAAGCTTATAGTAGTTGAAGGTATAGATGGTTCGGGAAAATCTACACAGCTCAGATTACTTGAGAAATGGCTCATTGCACAAAATATGCCGGTATTTTTTACAGAATGGAATTCATCAGAAACCGTGAAACAAATTACTAAAAAAGGAAAAAAAAGTGGTAGATTAACACCAATAACCTTCTCTTTATTACATGCTACCGATTTTGCAGACAGATATGAGAGGAACATTCTCCCACTTCTACATGCTGGATATATAGTACTCGCTGATCGATATATTTACACCGCATATGCTAGGGATATCGTTAGGGGTTGTAATCCAAACTGGGTTAAAAAAATATACGAGTTTGCAATGAAACCGGAGATTGTTTTTTATTTTAAGGTACCAATAGATATAGCAGTAGATAGAATACTGTCTGGAAGACCTAGGCTAAAGTACTATGAAGCTGGTATGGATTTAAACTTAAGTAATGATCCTTATGAGAGTTACAGGATCTTTCAAAGTAGGATTATTGAACAATATGAATTATTATCCGTATCTGAGAACTTTACTATTGTAGATGGAACAATGGAGATAGAAGAGTCTCAAAGATTTTTGAGATCAGCAGTCATGAATCTTCTACCTTTAACTACTAAAAATATTAGGAGCTCTAAAAGTCCATGAATAACAAATCAATAAAAGGTAAGATGAGAAAAGCAATTTTTTATGGACATGCTATTCCATATTTAGAGGATATTGAAATTAAAGGAAAATTTATTATAATAGAAGGTCCCGATGCATCAGGCCGAAGCACACAAATTGAATTATTATCATCTAAACTTGAAGCAGATGGTCACGCAGTACTGAACGCTGGGCTTAGACGTTCTGAATTAATAGGCCAAGGAATATTGGAAGCCAAGAGAAATTTTGTTCTTGGGAGAAAGACTATAAGTTTATTTTATGCAGCAGATTTTGCTGATCAATTAGAGAACAAGATAATTCCTGGATTAAGATCAGGTTACATAGTTCTTTCAGATAGATACATTTATACCCTAATGGCAAGGGAAGCAGTACGCGGAATAAGCAGCTCATGGTCTCGCAATCTATATGGCTTTGCTTTGAAACCAGATATAGTATTTTATCTTGATGTTGATCCAAATGAGTTAGTGCACAGAGTTTTCAAAAAGAATACATACCTAGATTATTATGAATCAGGTACAGATCTTAGGCTATCAGATAACATGCTAGAGTCATTTGTGATGTACCAAATGTTACTAAGAAAAGAATTTAAGCGAATGCAAAAAAGGTATAACATAATATCAATAAATGGTAATAGACCGATAATTGAAATAAATGAAGATCTTCAAAAAAGGATTGATAATCATCTTATCAATTTACAGAATTATAAATAACTTGAAATATGAATTCAGTATTGGGCTACAGCTGTAATTTCATAACCTAAATAATTAATCCTCAAAATTGGTGATAGGTATCGAAAAAATAGATATTGACATCATCGATTATTCTTCCTTATAGCAATGACTTTCTGCTATTTGGTTGCTGTTTTGAGCTTTATTACAATCGTCTTCGTTGTTAAAACAGAACTGATCATCACCGACTTCGTCGTAGCAAAAACCACTAACCGAGTCTCCCCAAGCCAAATTATGCGAATTGCTTACCAGAATTAATAGTATACCTACGATAATACTTAAAAAATGTATTCTTATCATAACGCAAATTATTTCGACTAATTTCTATGGATTTACAATAGTTTTTACATAGTCTATATGCATCTATATTTTATTTTATGCAAATCGTTTTATTCTGAGATTACAATTAATTATTACGCCTCGAAGCCTAGACAACTGGTGGGTATATATTTTTTCTTCAGCTGTCATCCGCATCCCACCAGTTCACGATTTTCCAGTAATTGGTAATTGAAAAAATGCAACTGTCTGGTATTTATTGAATATAACAATCTTTCTCGTGAGGATACAAGAAGAAAACATGGCAATTCAAAATCTATCGGAAAAACGGCAGCATCGTACACATACACATACCCTAGTACTACAGATGGGTACTGGTTTGTTGTTACTCCAGAGCATAATTATCAAAAAAAAGTAAACATTTACCCTCGAATTAGAAAAGAGGTTGTTAGAAAATAATTTATTTGTAAGCAGATTGATAATAAGTAATGGAATTATTTATATTGCGGCATGGTGATGCCGGACAAAGAACTTCTTCTTTGGTAGGTGATCGAGCACGGCCATTGACATCGACCGGGAAAGTTGAAATTTTTGAGGTTGCAAAAGCCTTAAAAATAATGGGTTTAAAATTTGATCTAGTTATCACAAGTCCACTCAAAAGGGCATATGACACTGCGATGATTGTATCCGATATCTTCAAGATGGGTAATAGTGTTCAAGTGTGGAAAGAGTTAGCCCCTGAGGGCCAAAAGACAGAAGTATATCGAAAAATATCACAACTTAGAGAGGAATTTGTCGTACTTATTGTTGGACATGAACCTCTCCTTGGTGAAATGGCTAGTGATATGATTCACAAGGGAAAATCAAGTCCGTGTAATTTACTTTTGAAGAAAGGAGGAATAGTGAGAATACGGTTGCTAACAAAACGCAACGTACCAAGAGGCGAGCTTAGATGGCTGATAACTCCTAGGATATTAAAAAATATTTATAAAAAGAGTCGCAAATGATGTTGAATATAAGTCGTCAACATTCAGAACTTTATGTACATCAGATTTAATTAGATCTAGCACAGATAATAAGTAATGAAGTTCCGATCTGCCGACCCCGAATTTGCTCCGATGCATGAAAGCGAGATCAGTGAGCTACTAAATCAACCCATATATCTACGGGTCGCCATGATCAACGAACGCGATGGTACACCTCTAGTGCATCCTATTTGGTACTATTACGAGGATGGAAAATTCTTTGCCGTAAGCAACAGCAGCGGTTCAAAGATTCGTTCGCTGAAGAAGAATCCCGAAGTTTATTTTCTTGTGGACATTGCTGATAGAGGAGTCCGGGGTAGGGCAAGAGCCAAAGTCATCGACGATCCTGAGTACGCGAAGAAGGTAACATCCCGCAATTTAATCAGGTACATGGGATCTGCCGAAGGTCCGGAGGCAAAGGACCGCATTGAGTTAGCTAGAAACTATAGTGTCATTGAAATTACGCCTCACTTTGTGGCCAGTTGGAAGGCCTAATAAGAATCTCTTAGCGAGCTTGTTTTCAGCAACGAGAAATGTTTTTGAATAAAAAACGAAAGTATACAGTGATTGATGCTCCTTCCATACTGGGATTACGACCCACAGGAGTCGAGCTTCTTCCAAAAGCATTAAGGACAGCAGGTTTACTTGACGGACTAAACGCTAAATACTTTGGGATCGTTACTCCATCGTCACCATACAACCATAATCGTGATGAGGCATCTAAATTGCTAAACCCTGGAGCAATCAAAGATTATTCCATAAGACTGGCAGAGGCTATGAAGTACGTACTGCATAACAAAAAATTTCCTATAGTTCTTGGCGGTGACTGCAGTATCCTGATTGGTAATCTTTTAGCTTTAAGACGTCTAGGCAGATATGGTCTATTTTTTATCGATGGACATGCCGATTTTTATCAACCAGAAGAATCTCCAACAGGAGAGGTTGCAGATATGGACTTGGCAATAGTATCCGGTTATGGACCCGATATCCTTACTAATATAGAAGATCTTAAACCACTGGTAATGGAACAGGATATTGTAGTATTTGGATATCGTGATACAACACAATCTGCTCAGTATAGATGCCAAGATATTAAGAATACTACGATCATGAGTACCATAGAACTTACAGATGTGCAAAGGTTAGGACTCAAAAATGCAGCTTCAATTGCTATGGATAGATTTCTTAATAATGAACTCTCCGGATTCTGGATTCATCTTGATGTTGATGTTTTAGATGACTCTATCATGCCTGCAGTTGATTATCGTTTACCTGGTGGATTAACTTTCTCAGAATTAAGTGATTTGTTAAGGTTATTACTTAAGTCGAAGAAAGCGGTGGGAATAAGCATTACAATCTTCAATCCTACTCTTGATAAAGATGGTTCTATCGCCAGAAATCTTGTATCATGTATAGTAAATGGTCTGTCTTAAGATTCCTATAATTCTAGTTTTACAATATCAAGAATCCATACTTGGGATAGTTGGTAAGGAAAAATTTGGTGCAATTGATTTCAACGTAAGCAAGACGTACACAAAAAATTCTTAATCTAGTAACAACCCATTTGCTCCTTTCTTTTTACGTTCTTATCATTGGCGTAGAATAGGTAATTCTAATTTTTGTACGCTCAGTACTGTCAACTTCGTGCAGGTAAATGAATAAAAAGCTTAATTAAGTCAAATCCCGAATTAATCAATATGCCAACAATAGTACACTTCGAAATTCCTTCTGATAACATCGAAAGATCAAAGAAATTCTACAATGAATTGTTCGGATGGAATATCGAGAAATGGTCCGGTCCTGGGTCATTACCAGAAGGGTTGGAGGAGTATTTGATAATAACCACCATGGATGACAAAGGGAACAAGTCTATTGCCGGAGGTTTGATGAAAAGACAGAGTCCTGAACAACAAGGAATGACAAACTACATTGATGTAAAATCAGTTCAAGAATACTCTGCTAAAGTAGAACAATTGGGAGGTAAAGTTATGATCCCAAAAAAACCTGTGCCTGGAATGGGTTATTTTGCTGTGTGCATGGATACAGAAAATAATAGCTTTGGTATTTGGGAAACCGATGCTAACGCTAAGTAAATCCCTCATCAGCAAAATTCAAATCC